>PPYE01106197.1_pt1 | contig 70290 bp, 66 predicted proteins | sample 1559881 | NCBI WGS metagenome assembly PPYE01 (sample SAMN08240022, study PRJNA423297) | Human gut metagenome, whole genome shotgun sequencing project. | reverse complement strand
ATATTCAGTTTTGAAAAAGCCTTGCAAAAACAAGGGTTTCCGCCAAGGCGGTATGAAACGGCGAAGTAGATTTTGAGTCAAGCACGTCTACCAATTCCATCACACCGGCAAATGCGGTCGTTTGATTATACAACAGCCGGGTGCATATTTCAAGTACAAATGCAAATCTCACGCGGCGGCACAAATTGCAGCCGCTCCGGCGGTTGCTCGGCAAACGAGCACACGGCGGCCATGCAGCTGGGAATGCCGTCATACACGCGGCAGAGCGCCCCCGCCTCCGGCGGGACGAGCACTCCGTCTGCACGCCGGAACGGGATCGTGCGCAGGTCGCCCGCGCCCGTGAGCTTGAACCAGCTCTCACGCAGCGTCCAGAGCTCGAACGGCTGCAGGTCGCCGCAGTCCGCCTGCGCGAGCCGCCGCGCCATCGCCGGATGCAGCGGGCGCACCTGCTCCACATCCGCGCCCACCGGCGCAGCCGACACGGCCACAAGCGCCGCCGTGCGCGTGTGGCTGACGGAAAAATGCACCTGCGGGCACGCCGGGAAATACGGCTTGCCGCCCGGCAGCTCCGCCGTCTCCGGCAGGGCGATGCCCCAGACCGCGCGCACCGCATATGCCAGCAGCGACACGCCCCATGCGCTGCCGTGCGCCTTTGAGCGCGCCGGGAACGCCGGCTGCGCGTCCGTGATCTGCGTCCAGAAAAGCTCCATATGACCCACCTCGTTTCCTGTGTCACAGAATAACACGATTCGTAATTTTTTGCTACCACTATTGTAAATTGTGTGATATACTGAAATGAATATTTCTGCAAACCTCCTGCTTTCCCGGAAAGCAGACGCCACAAACCGCAAAGGCGTCCCACACACCGCCTTTGGAAAGGAACATGGATACATGAAGAAAATTCTTGTACTCGAGGACGAGCCCAGCATCCGCAGCTTCGTCGTCATCAACCTGCGCCGGTCCGGTTACGAGCCCATCGAGGCGGCCACAGGTGAGCAGGCGCTCGAAAAGCTCAAGCAGAATCCGGACACGCTCGTCGCCCTGCTCGACGTGATGCTGCCGGACATCGACGGCTTCGAGGTCTGCCGCCGCATCCGCGCGACCGGCTCGAAGATGGGCATCCTCATGCTCAGCGCCAAGAGCCAGGAGATGGACAAGATCACCGGCCTCATGACCGGCGCGGACGACTATGTCACCAAGCCCTTCTCCCCGGCTGAGCTGCTTGCGCGCGTGGACGCGCTCTACCGCCGCATCGGCGGCAGCGAGAACACCGAGAACGTGCTCTCGAGCGGACCGTTCGTGCTGCACCTGCGCTCGCGCACGCTCGACAAAAACAGCGACCACATCCGCCTGACGCAGACGGAGTTTGCGATCATGAAGCTGTTCATGGAAAATCCCGGCCGCGCACTCTCGCGTGAGGAGATCCTGCACGCCGTCTGGGGCGCGGACTACAACGGCGAGGTCAAGATCGTCGACGTGAACATCCGCCGTCTGCGCATCAAGATCGAGGACGACGCGACCGAACCCGAATACATCACCACCGTCTGGGGCTACGGCTATAAGTGGGGCTACTGAGACCATGCAGGACGTCACCCCCACCCCCGCAGGCGAACCCAAACAGGAAAACACCTTCCGCGGCCTGTTTTCGCGCATGGCCATCGGCCAGTGCGTGCACGCGGCGCTGTGCGTCGCCGCCGGCGCCGCCATCGGTCTGAGCGCCGGGCGCGTGAGCACCGCGCTGGGCATCGTGCTGGGCATCCTCGCGGCGGCCGTCGGCGCCGTGGTCTGCGCGCTGTGGTTCCGCCGGCGCGTGTCGCGCCCGGTCGAGCAGATCACGGAGGTCACGCGCACGATCGCCGGCGGGCGCTACGGCACGGAGCTGCCGGTGCAGCGCGACGATGAGCTCGGCCGCCTTGCGACCGCGATCAACGAGCTGTCGCAGGAGATCAGCCGCAGCGAAAAGATGCAGTCGGAGTTCATCTCGTCCATCTCGCATGAGCTGCGCACACCCCTGACCGCCATCACCGGCTGGAGCGAGACGCTCATGTTCGACACCGCCATTCAGGGTGACTCCCGCCGCGGCATCTCCATCATCGCCAAGGAGGCCGCGCGCCTGACGAGCCTTGTCGAGGAGCTGCTGGAATTCACACGCATTCAGGACGGACGCTTCAACCTCAACATGGAGCTGCTCGACATCGAGAGCGAGCTCGAGGACACCATCTTCACCTATCAGGAGCTGCTGCGCCAGGACGGGATGCAGCTCATCTATCACCCGCCCGAGGAGGAGATCCCGCTCGTGCCCGGCGACCCGGAGCGCCTCAAGCAGGTGTTTCTCAACATCCTCGACAATGCGGCAAAATACGCCTGCGACGGCAAAACGATCGAGGTGTCCGTTTTTTCGGACACCGAAGCTGCTACCATACAGTTCAGAGACCACGGCCCCGGCATCCCGGACAGCGAGCTGCCGCATGTGAAGGAAAAGTTCTTCAAGGGCGAAAAGCACAAGGCGCGCGGCAGCGGCATCGGCCTTGCCGTGTGCGATGAGATCATCACCCGCTCCGGCGGCACGCTGACGATCGGCAACGCCCCCGGCGGCGGCACGCTCGTTTCGGTGCGGCTGCCGTTTGCTGCCGAGAGCAGCACCTGATCCCGTTATTCATTTTAACCGAGGTAACCATATGAGCAAAACCAGATCCGCAAAACCCGACACCAATGTCTCCTTCCGCACGTCCATCGGCGGGCAGGCCCTCATCGAGGGCATTCTCATGCGCGGCCCGGAAAAGCAGGCCATCGTCTGCCGCACCGAGGACGGGCTGGTCGAAAAGGTCGACGAGCTGCACCTTGTCAAGGAAAAGCACCCGATCCTCGGCTGGCCGCTCATCCGCGGCGTGGTCGTGTTTCTTGACTCGATGGTCAAGGGCATGCAGGCGCTGACGTATTCCGCCGATCTCCTGCCCGAGGACGAGCAGGAAGAGCCCGGCAAGATCGATCTCTGGATCGAGCGGCATTTCGGCGAGGAAAAGGGCAAGAACATCATCATCGGCACGGCCGTGGTGCTCGGCATCGCGCTGTCGATCCTGCTGTTCATCCTTCTGCCGACGCTGCTCGCCGGTCTGACCAAGAGCTTTATCCAGAGCCCCGTCGTGCGCAACCTCTTCGAGGGACTGCTGCGCATCGTCATCTTCCTGCTGTATCTGTGGGCCGTGTCACACATGAAGGACGTTGAGCGTATGTTCGCCTACCACGGCGCGGAGCACAAGACCATCTTCTGCTATGAAAAGGGTCTGCCGCTGACGGTCGAGAACGTGCGGCCGCAGTCGCGCTTTCACCCCCGCTGCGGCACGAGCTTCCTGTTCGTCGTCGTCATCATCAGTATTCTCGTGTTCTCGCTCGTGAGCCTGCGCGTCGGCCTGTGGGACAATCCGTGGGTGCGCATCGGTCTGCGGCTGCTGCTGCTGCCGGTCGTCGTGTCCATCAGCTATGAGATCAACCGCTGGGTCGGCCGGCACGACAATCTCTGCTCGCGCATTTTGTCCGCACCGGGCAAGTGGCTGCAGCGTCTGACCACCAATGAACCGGATGACAGCATGATCGAGTGCGCCATCCGCGCGCTGGAGCTCGTCATCCCGGAGCAGAAGGGCAGCGACACCTGGTAATCGTCAACAAAAGGACTGGAAATAGAGAGATGCCAAAGACCTACAACGATCTGTATCTGGCCACGCGCACGGCGCTCAAGAGCGCCGGTGTGGAGGCCTACGCGCTCGAGGCGCGGCTGCTGGTGGCGTATGCCGTCGGCAAGACGAAGGAGGAGTTCGTGCGCGACCTGCGCCTGTACACCTCCGATGAAAACGAACAGAAGATCCGGGCGCTGCTGCAGCGGCGCATCGCCGGCGAGCCGCTGGCCTACCTGATCGGCGAGTGGGAGTTTCACGGCCTGCCGATCACGGTCACGCCCGACGTGCTCATCCCGCGCATGGACACCGAGGTGCTCGTGGACGCGGCGCTTCAGGTGCTCGTCGGGCGGAAGATGAACGCCCGCATTCTCGACCTCTGCTCCGGCAGCGGCTGCATCGGCTGCGCGCTGGCGCATGAGCTGCCGGCCGCGCGCGTCGTCATGGTGGACATCAGCGACGCGGCGCTCGCCGTGAGCAAGGAAAACCTCCGCCGCAACCGCCAGAACCGCACGATCTGCCTCAAGGCAGATGCGCTCGAAAAGCCGCCGATGAGCATCGGCACATTCGACATCATCGTATCCAACCCCCCCTATGTCGCGAGCATGGACATCCTCACGCTTGACAGCTCCGTGCGCGACTATGAGCCGCTCGGCGCACTCGACGGCGGCGAGGACGGGCTGATGTTCTACCGCGCCATCGTGCAGCACTGGACGCAGATCCTCCGTCCCGGCGGCTGGCTCATGTTCGAGGTCGGCGAGGATCAGGCAGACGCTGTCATGGCGCTGATGAAGGACGCAAAATACACCGATGTGACCGCACTCGAGGACACCGCCGGCATCCGGCGCGTCGTCGTCGGCCGCATCTGATACTTAGAGGTGAAAGACTATGGCTGAAAAGAAAAAATCCGCACCCGTTTCCTCCGGCCCCGTCAAGCCGGAGGATAAGAAGAAAGCACTCGAGACCGCCCTCGCCCAGATCGAAAAGAACTTCGGCAAGGGCGCCATCATGCGCCTCGGCGACGACATCCCCGTGAACGTGGAGGCCATCTCCACCGGGTCGCTGTCGCTCGACCTCGCGCTCGGCATCGGCGGCGTGCCCCGCGGCCGCATCGTCGAGATCTACGGCCCCGAGTCGTCCGGTAAGACGACGCTCGCGCTGCACATCCTCGCCAGCGCCCAGAAGACCGGCGGCGAGGTCGCGTTCATCGACGTGGAGCACGCGCTCGAGCCCGCGTATGCCCGCGCCCTCGGCGTGGACATCGACAGCCTCCTCATCTCCCAGCCGGACACCGGCGAGCAAGCGCTTGAGATCACGGAGCAGCTCGTGCGCTCCGGCGCGCTTGACGTCGTGGTCGTTGACTCCGTGGCGGCGCTGCTGCCGCGCAGCGAGCTCGAGGGTGAGATGGGCGAGTCGTCCGTCGGCGTGATCGCGCGCCTGATGAGCCAGGCGCTGCGCAAGCTCGCCGGCACGGTCAGCCGCACGAACTGCATCGTCGTGTTCATCAACCAGCTGCGTGAGAAGATCGGCGTCATGTACGGCAACCCCGAGACGACGCCCGGCGGCCGCGCGCTGAAGTATTTCTCCAGTGTGCGCATCGACGTGCGCCGCATCGAGACGCTGAAGGTCGGCGGCGAGATGATCGGCAACCGCACGCGCGCCAAGATCGTCAAGAACAAGGTCGCGCCCCCGTTCAAGGAGGCCGAATTCGACATCATCTACGGCGAGGGCATCTCCAAGATCGGCGAGATCGTCGACCTCGGCGTCAAGCTCGACCTCATCGACAAGGCCGGCGCGTGGTACACCTACGGCGACGTGCGCGTGCAGGGACGCGACAGCATGAAGGAATTTCTGCGCGAGCACCCCGACGTCTCGGATCAGATCGAGGCGGAGATCCGCGCCAACGCCCACAAGCTCATGAGCCCGCAGGCCCGCAAGGCCGCCATCGCCTCCGGCCGTGCCGTCGAAGTAGCGGCGGACGACTTTCAGGGCTGATGGCCCGGCTCATCGCGCTCAAGCAGACCGCGCCGGAGCGCTTTCTGGCGCGGTTTGATACCGGTGAAGAGCTGTGCACGACGCTCGCCGTTGTGACGGACTATCACCTCAGCTGCGGCAGGGAACTGACCGCGGCCGAGCTCGACGCCCTGCGCGCCGCCTCCGAGCGTTCCCGCTGCCGGCAGCGGGCGCTGCGCATCATCGGTACGCGCGCCATGTCGGTCAAGGAGCTGACCGACCGGCTCAAGGAAAAGGGCGAGAGCCCGGAAAACGCAGAAGATGCCGCCGCGTGGCTCGAGCAGATGCACCTGCTCGACGACGCGCAGTACGCCGCCATGTGCGTGCGGCACTACGCCGCCAAGGGCTACGGCGCGGGGCGCATCCGCAGCGAGCTCTACCGCCGCGGCATCCCGCGCGAGCTATGGGACGACGCCATGCAGGAGCTGCCGGAGCAGGACGAGCAGATCGACACCCTGCTGCGCCGCCGCCTGCGCAGCGACACGCCCGACCGCGACGAGCTGCGCCGCGCGTCGGACTATCTGTATCGCCGCGGCTTCGGGCGCGACGAGATCCGCGCGGCCATCGCGCGCTATCAGGATAACTTTGAGGAGTATTGACCTATGCCATATCGAATTTGTCTCATCTCGCTCGGCTGTGCGAAAAATCAGGTCAACAGCGAGCAGATGCTCTACCTGCTCAATCAGGCCGGCCATGACGTGGTCGGCGAGGTGGACGGCTGCGACGTTGCGATCGTCAACACCTGCGGCTTCATCGACACCGCCAAGAGCGAGGCGATCGACCAGATCCTGCAGCTCGCCGAGGTAAAAAAGGCGGGCGGCCTGAAAAAGATCCTCGTGGCCGGCTGCCTCTCGCAGCGGTACAAAAACGACATCCTCGAGAGCCTTCCGGAGGTGGACGGCATGCTCGGCACGGGCAGCTTCGGCGAGATCTGTCAGGCCGTCGAGGACGTGATGCACGGCGGCAGGCCCCTGTATTTCGGCGACAAGAGCGGCCCCGTTGAGGAGATCGGCCGCGTGGTCACGACCGGACCGGGCTGGGCATATCTGCGCATCGCCGAGGGGTGCGACAACTGGTGCGCCTTCTGCGCCATCCCCGCCATCCGCGGCCGCTACCGCAGCCGTGCGCTCGACGCCATCGTGCAGGAAGCAAAGGAGCTCGCGGCGCTCGGTGTCAAGGAGCTGATCGTCATCGCGCAGGACATCACGCGCTGGGGCACGGATCTCTACGGCAGGCCGAGTCTTGCGCTGCTGCTGCGCGAGCTTGTGAAGGTCGAGGGCATCCGCTGGATCCGCCTGCACTACCTCTACCCCGAGATCATGGACGACGAGCTCATCGATCTCATCGCGAATGAGGACAAGATCGTCAAGTATCTCGACATCCCCATCCAGCACATCAACAACGACATTCTCCGCCGCATGAACCGTCACTGCACCGGTGACGAGATCCGCGCCCTGCTGCAAAAGCTGCGTGCGCGCATCCCGGGCCTTGTGCTGCGCACGAGCCTCATCACGGGGCTCCCCGGCGAGGGCGAGGCGGAATTTGAGCAGCTGTGCGTCTGGCTGCGTGAGGCACGGCTCGAGCGCGTGGGCGTGTTCCCGTTCTCCCCCGAGGAGGGGACGCCCGCCGCCAAGATGACCGACCGCTGCGAGCCCGAGGAGGCGCAGCGCCGTGCCGATCTCATCCTCGAGCTGCAGGCCGGGATCATGGACGACTACAACGCCGCCTGCATCGGGCGGGACATGACCGTGCTCTGCGAGCACACGACCAAGAGCGGCATGTGCTCCGGCCGCACGTATGCCGACTCCCCCGAGATCGACGGTACGGTCTACTTTACCGGCACGGCCAAGCCCGGCGACATGGTCACGGTGCGCATCAGCGGCTGTGACGACGGCGATCTCGCCGGGGAACAAATCCAAGAATGAGGTGCTGACATGACAACTGCAAACAAGATCACCATCTTCCGCGTAGTGCTCATCCCCGTGTTTCTGGTGCTGATGTACCTGCGCTTCCCCGGACATATGTACTGGGCGTTCGGCGTGTTCGTGCTCGCGAGCCTGAGTGATTTCGTCGACGGCTACATCGCGCGGCATTATAACCAGATCACGGACTTCGGCAAGTTCATGGACCCGCTGGCGGATAAGCTCCTGGTCGTGTCGGCCATGCTCATGTTTGTCGAGCAGCATCAGATGCCCGCGTGGGCGCTGCTGCTCGTGGTCGCGCGCGAGTTTGCCGTGACCGGTCTGCGGCTCATCGCCGTGGACAACGGCCGCGTCATCGCCGCCGCGTGGTCGGGCAAGATCAAGACCGCCTCGACCATGGTAGCCATCTGCCTGATGCTGCTGTGGAACATCGCCTGGCTCAACACGGTCTGCTGGGTGGTCATCGTCGTGACGACGGTGTACTCCGGCGTGGAATACTTCGTGAAAAACCGCGACGTGTTCCGCAAGGCCGCATAAAATGCCAAAAAGCCGGCGGGCATCAGCCCGCCGGCTTTTTGGTTTTCCCCTCAGAACGTGAATGCCTGCAGCGGCTTATCGTAGTCCGCGTGTGCCGTGGAGAACGACTTGCCTTCGACCGTGACGCGCACAGTCTCGCAGTTGAAGTTATCAAGGAAGGTGTTGACCAGACTGCCGAGATACATGCTCTCGCCCGTCGAACCGCTCTGACGCAGACCGGCAAGGAACGCCTCGTCCATGTCAAGGCTGAGCGCATTGCCATCCTTCGAGATGGCGAGCACCTTGCTGTCCTTCGGCAGCGCGTCGTGCGCGATGAGCTGATCCACGATCGCCTGCGCATACGCGACCGTGACGGTCGCCTCCGCATCCGTGATGTGCACGGTGTCGGCGCGCAGGTCGCTCGCCTGATCGTTCGGGAAATAGACCTTACAGGACGTGTCCACGCCGCCGGTGGCCGCCGTCTGCGTCGGCGGGGTCTCCGGCGCGGGGGTCTGCTCCGCCGCGTCCTTCCCGCCGCAGGCGCTCAGCAGCGCCAGCACCAGCACGCACGCCAGCAGGAGTGATAAAGCTCTTTTCATCCGATTGCCTCCTATGCGGCCGCGCGTCTGACAGGCCGCTATTTTCTGCCTGCATCATACCATATCGCCGCAGCGCGCGCAACCTTGACATTGCCGGGGGCATATGCTAAGATAAGCAGTGCGATGAACGGAAAGAGTACGCCCGAGACCCGGTCTCAGAGAGGCGCCCGGCTTGCTGTGAGGGTGCTGTCCGGCGGGGCGGAACGTGCGTCCGGGAGCGCGGCGGGAGGAAATGCCCGCCCGAAGGCACCGCGTTACGGTGCAGCGAGTGAAAAACGAGAGTGGAACCGCGAAAAAACTTCGCCTCTCATGCCGGACGGCATGGGGGCGCTTTTTTATCCCAAATTCGTCTGTCAAAGGAGTCTGAATATGAAACTGTTCAACACCATGTCCATGCAGAAGGAAGAGTTCGTGCCGATCGAGCCCGGCAAGGTGCGCATGTACGCCTGCGGCCCGACGGTGTATAACTTCATCCACGTCGGCAACGCGCGCCCGATCATCATGTTCGACGTGCTGCGCCGCTATCTCGAGTACCGCGGCTACGAGGTGACGTTCGTGCAGAACTTCACCGACGTGGACGACAAGATCATCAAGCGCGCCAACGAAGAGGGCATCACGAGCGAGGAAGTTGCGAAAAAATACATCGCCGAGTACTTCACCGATGCCCACGCGCTCGGCGTCCGCGAGGCGACCGTGCACCCGAAGGCGACCGAAAACATTCAGCAGATCATCGACCTCATCACGACGCTCATCGATAAGGGCTACGCCTATGAGGTCAACGGCGACGTGTACTACCGCACGCTGAAATTCAAGGACTATGGCAAGCTCAGCCACCAGCCGATCGAGGATCTGCAGTCCGGCGCGCGCATCGACGTCAACGACATCAAGGAAAACCCGCTCGACTTCGCGCTCTGGAAGGCCGCCAAGCCCGGCGAGCCATTCTGGGAATCCCCGTGGGGCAAGGGTCGTCCCGGCTGGCACATCGAGTGCTCGGCCATGTCCAACCGCTACCTCGGCAAGACGATCGACATCCACTGCGGCGGCAGCGACCTCGCCTTCCCGCACCACGAGAACGAGATCGCCCAGTCTGAGGCCGCCAACGGCTGCAAGTTCGTCAACTACTGGCTGCATAACGGCTTTATCAATATCGACAACAAGAAGATGAGCAAGTCGCTCGGCAACTTTTTCACCGTGCGCGAGGCGGCCGCCGCCTACGGCTATGACTGCATCCGCATGTTCATGCTCATGAGCCACTACCGCAGCCCGCTCAACTACTCCGGCGAGATCCTCATGCAGGCCAAGGCCGCGCTCGAGCGTCTGCGCACCGCGAAGAACAATCTCGAGTTCTTCATTGCAAACGGCCGCGACGGTGATCTGAGCGAGGCCGATGCCGCTTTCGTCGCCGGACTTGACCAGTACCGCGAGAAGTTTGACGCCGTCATGGACGACGACTTCAACACCGCCGACGCGATCTCCGTCATCTTCGAGATGGTGCGCGAGATCAACGCCGCCGTCTCCCCTGCCTCCGACCCGAGCAAGGCGCTGGCGCAGGCATGCCTCGAGCGCTTGCTCGAGCTGTGCGACGTGCTGGGCATCCCCTTCGGCAGTGACAGCAGCGAGGATCCCGAGGCGAAGGCCATCGAGGAGAAGATCGCCGCACGTCAGGCCGCCCGCAAGGCCAAGAACTGGGCCGAGGCCGACCGCATCCGCGACGAGCTCAAGGCCGACGGCATCGTACTCGAGGACACCCCGCAAGGCGTCAAGTGGAAGCGCGCATAAGCATCCACACGACCGAAAATCTCTGTAACCGCCCCGGCCAAACGGCCGGGGCGGTCTTGTGCCTGTCAAAAAGTAATACTTTTTGACAAAGGGGTGGGCTGCCTGACTGCAGCGCACGCGCTGTCCGCCGGAGGCGGCCGGCGCGCACGTTTGCAGGCCGAGAAGTATTTTCTTCGACGCGCATGTCGCCGAAGAAAATGATTGAACTTTCTTTCGCCGCGCCGGCGGCGAAACTCTACGAGGTTCTTTGCCCGCCGGTAACCGCCCCGGCCAGATGGCCGGGGCGGTCTTGCATTACAAACACATAAGCTCTGTCCGGGGGCCACGAAAGTTGCCGGCAGATACAAAAATCCCCGATTGGAAAACCAATCGGGGATTTTCGTTTTGCAGTTATGGGTAAGGGATGAGAAAACATCAGGGGTGCTGCGGCGTGTCGGCGTCATCGCTCTGCGCTTCATCGGCAGGCGTCTCTTCCGGCGCTGCCGTCTCGTCAGCGGGGGCGCTGTCATCTGCCGCCGTGTCCGGCGCGGACTCGGTCTCGGCCTGCGGCGCGGCCTCCGCTGCCTTGGTCTCTGCCTCGGCGGCGCGCTTGGCCTCCTTCGCCTCGTGCGCGGCGGCACGCTTGGCCTGAAGCTTCGTGTGCTCCTCGGCCAGCCACATCCGCCAGCCCCGCTTGCGCAGCGTGGCGGCCTCTTCCTCGGTCATCGTTCCGGCTGCCACCGCCTTTTTCAGCTTGCGGTAGTACAGCAGGCGCAGCACCGTGACGATCACGGCCAGCACGATGAGCACGATGAGGATGTAGAACAGCGCGCTGTGGTGCGACTTGACCACGGCAAACTGCAGGTCCCGCTCCATGGTCTTAAAGACGAGGTAGCTGCCGTCGCGGGTGCTGGACGTGCTCGCCCAGGTGCCGTTCTGGTGGGTGTAGACTGTGTAGTTTGCACCGGTATCCGGCGCGTAGACACGCAGGGAGACAGTGTTGTCCGCGTCGTCGTCAATGGTGTCGTTGAGCACCTCGACGCGGTACTTCATGTACAGCTGCTGGTTGCCGCGCAGCGTCGGCCCCTCGGCATCGGGCGACGTGATGTGCACGTCCGTTGCCGGGTCAAAGACGCCCTCAGCCAGCACGATCGGCGTGCGGCTGTTGTCGGCATACAGATCACCGGCCACGACCGTCGAGACGGCGGTATACTCCGCCTTGACCTCGAGATCGAAGGTCAGATGGCTGTAGTCATGCTCCGGCCAGGAGCCATAGTTGCCCTCCACCGTCGGGCAGTCGGGGATCTGCGATTCATCGATCGAGCCGCCGTAGGCGAACGTGATCGTCTTGACCGTCTCGCCGTTGGCGGTAAACGTGACGGCAAAGCTGGAGAACTCCGCCGGGATACCGTCGCGCGCCATGAAGGCCTCGTAGCTCATGCCCTCGGCCTTGCCGGCGTAGCTGATGCCGTCGATGCCGGCCTCCGTCTCGTGGACGAAGTAGTTGCCGTCCGCGCTGCCGTCCTTGTCGATCTCGCCGGCGATCGTGCCGACGCAGTTGCCGGAGCCGTTGAGGTTGACGAGCGTGTTGCAGCCGCTGACGTTCATGCCGTAGCCCGCAACGCCGCCGATATAGTTGCGGCCGGTCAGCCCGCACTTGGCAAAGCTGTTGCGCACGGAGCCCTCCGACATGCCGACGACACCGCCGACATAATCGCCTGCCGTGCTCTCGGCCGTGCCGTAGCCCTCGCAGCCGCTGATGACGCCGAGATCGGCATAACCGCAGACCGCGCCGACGCAGTTTTTGCGCGAGGTGGCATTGCCGTAGTTTCTGCTGTCGACCAGCACGCACTTGGTAAAGTACTTGGCCGTAAGCGTAGCGTCCTTGATAATGTTGGAGTCGCTCTCGGGATCGTAGTCATACTCGATACCCATCGTGCCGGCCACGCCGCCGACATTGACATCGCCGTCGACCTTGCCGTAGTTATCGCAGTTATAGACCTTGCCGTCGGTCGTGCTCGCGAGCTCCTCCTCCGAGATATCCTGGATAATGTCGTCCTTGTCCTTGCTCAGGGCGAGCTCCAGAATGTCGCACAGGCGCATCATGACGACGTTGAACTGGTCGTTGACGGCCTTCATGTCGCTGATGATCTGGGCGCTGTAGCTCGCGGTCTCCACGCTCAGGCGCGAGAGCCCTGCCGAGATACTGCCGAGGTCGTCAAACATCTGCTCCATCGCGGTGCGGTAATCGCTGCTGATGTCGGGCAGGTTGAGCGGATCGTTGCTGGCGAGGTATTTCGTGACCTGATCGAGATAACTCATGCCGGTCGAGAAGTTGCCGCTGGAGGACTTGAGCGCATCAAACGCATTTTTGAATGCGGCGCTCATGTAGTCCAGACGGGTGTTGCCGGTGGAGTCCTCGGTGAGGTAGTAGGTGTTGATGATCTTCGTCATCGTCGAGATATCGCCGGAGATCGCGCCGATGGCTCTGGCAGCGTCGCCCGCGCCCTTGAGCATCGCGTCACGCCGCGCCTCATACGTGCCGAGGTTGTCCGGGTTATACTCATACCCGTACTTATCGGACATCTGCTGCCAGTTATCCGGACGGCTGGCAAGCAGATCGTAAGAGCCCGTGCCGTAGGAGTTATCCATGACCTTCATGAGCCATGCGCAGTAGTCCATGGCCGCGTTGAGCTGGTCGGACGAAACGCTCAGATCCTTGGCCGCATCCTTAAATGCCGTCTTGTCGGCCTCTGTCATCTCATCGACGATGTCGAGATAGTCAAAGCCCTTGCTGAAGTAGTTGATCGCCTTGTCGAGCGACACGGCAGCCGTGGAAAACTCCGTGATCGCGGGCGCGAGCATCTTCTCCGCCGTGTTGATGCGGATGAACACCTCGTTGACGGTGGAGACCGTGCTGTCGACATAGTCCGTGGTGCGCTCTGCCACATAGCGCGCGCTCTCCGTAGCGTGCGCGGCGCTGTCGCTGAGCATGCCGAGCGTGGCGGCCAGCGATGCGGTCGCGGAGCCGGTGTGGTTGAGCAGTGTATCCATCAGGCCGTGGAGCGTGTTGAGCTCCTTGGCCATCGCGCCGATCGAGCCGGACTCGACATCGAGCGTGATGAACGGCTCCATCTGGCCGCAGATGCCGCCGACGTCCTTACGGCCGGAGGCGGTGCCCCAGTTCGTGCAGCCGGAGACCAGACCGCTCTGGCGGCCGACGATGCCGCCGATGTTGTAGCCGACGTGCTCAAAGCCAACGCCGCCCCAGTTCGTGCAGCCGATGATGACGCCGGACGAGAAGCCGCAGATACCGCCCACGTCCGTGGAGGTGTTGGCCTTCTTCGGGATGTCGTCGTCATCGTCGTCGGACGCGGTCGGGAGCGTCAGGGAGTCGAGATCCTCCACATTGTCCACGGCCTCGCTGGCGCTGACATTCACGCCTGTGGTGTTCGAGCAGTAGGAGATCGTGCCGACGTTCTGCCCGACGATGCCGCCCACATAGTGGTCGCCCTCGACCGAGCCCTCGGTCTTGCAGTTGTAGATCATACCGCTGCCTTCGTTCGTGCCGGCGATGCCGCCGACATTGTTCTGGCCGGAGATCGTACCGCTGAACGAGCAGCCGGAGATCGTGCCGTAGTTCGTGCCGACGATGGCGCCGATCTCGTTGAGCGTGCCGGCGGCGTCGATGTTGCCCGTGACCTTCAGATCACGCACCGTGCCGACTGCCTGCACATAGCGGAACAGGCCCATGTGCGACGCATCGCCCGAGAGCTCCAGGCCGCTGACCGTGTGCCCCTGCCCCTCAAACGTACCGCCGAAGGTCGGGATCGGCACAAACTTCGACCCGCTCAGGTCGACGTCACTGTCCAGATACACCGTCTTCCCCTGCGAATACGTGTCGAGCTTGCAGCTTTTACTCAGCTGCACAAAGTCATCGGCAGAGTAGATGTGGATCTCTTTGGGGTTGGGCTGGGCAGCCGCACCGCACAGCAGGCACAGCGCCACCACCAGCACCAGCACCAGAAGACGGCGAACGTTATGTTTCTTCATCGGAACCCTCCTCACTGTGCAGCTGCGCCGGCGGTGCAACGTGTGCCGGCAGCTCCTCCATCTGCACATCTCCGATATCGATCGATGCGCTGACCGTACCGTTGACACGGCCATGGATCTCGGCATCGACGTAGCCATTGATATATCCGCGAACGTGTCCGTTGACACGCATGGCCCCATGCAGCTGCTGCGTCGCGGGATGCAGGCCAATTGTAAACGAAGTTTTCTCCACCAGTGAGTCGCCCAGCAGCAGGATCTGCGGCAGAACGCACATGACCAGCACCATCGACAGCAGTGTGCCGCGGCCGAGGCAGACGCCGATGGACGCGACCGTGTTCTCCGAGGACAAAAAGCCGATGGACATGCCGGCGGTGGCGAGGATGGTGCCGGAGGTGACGACCGTCGGGAACGCCTGATTGAGCGCCTCGATCATGGCCTCCTTATAGGGCATCTCCTCTTTGAGCCGGAGATACCGGCTCGAGATGACGATGGCGTAGTCGATGTTCGCGCCCATCATGATGGCGCTGACGATCAGATACGCCAGAAAATACAGGTTGTTATGCAAGATCGTCGGGAACGAGAAGTTGATCCACACACTGCCCTGGATCACGAGGATCAGCAGCAGCGGCAGCGCGACCGACTTAAACGTCAGCAGCAGCACCAGGATGACAAACACGAGCGTGAGAATGCTGATGAGCGTGTTGTCGGTGCTGAAGGCGTCGGAGAAATCCTTGTCCTTTGCCGTCTCGCCGACGAAATAGGACTCATTATAATATTTGCCGACGACGCCCTTGATGACCGTCAGATAATCGTAGGTCTCCTCGCTCTCGACCGGAAGATTGAGATAGAGGATCATGCGCGAATATTTCTCGGAGTGCAGCTGCTTTTCGCCGTCGATCAGGCGGTCGTACATCTCCTCGAGGTCTTTCATGGTCGAGGCCGCGATCTTCGAGCGATAGATATCGCGCTGCTCGTACAGGAACTTGAACATCTCGATCAGCGGCACGGAGCAATTGTCGATGTTGCTCAGATCCACGAGCTGGCCGAGGGCCTTCGTATAGTCGTCGTTCGCGGTACAGTAGGCCGTGTAGAGCGCGCGCGACACGCCGATGTCGATATCCGTGAGCTCAGCAAACTTGCGCGGCGTGAGCGAGTCGGTGACCATGTAGCCGTCCTTGGCCTCCTCGTTCGCGAGCGCCTGCACGCGATCCACGCCCTTGAGCTCCTTGAGATCTTCGAGCAGACTCGCCTCGCTCTCATAGTCCGTGAACGGGAATATGAGTGCGACCTGATTCGTTTCGCCGAAGGTGGCGTTGATCTTCTTTTCGGCGATCTTGTAGTCGTTTTGCTTGATGGTGTCGAGCGTGCTGTAGCCGAACACATACGGGCACTTGCTGCTGAGCACGAAGCCCGCGATGATGATGACCAGAAAGATCGGCGGCACGATGTAACGGCTGCGGATCGCAAAGCGGCCGAGCGCGTCGATGCGCGGCAGGAACTGCCGGTGGTGCGTCCTGTCGATCCACGGGCTCATGTACATGATCAGCGCCGGCATCAGGAAGAACACCGTCAGCATCAGAAACAGGATCGCCTTGATGAGCACCAGACTCATATCCTCGCCGATCTTGATCTTCATGAACGAGAGCGCAAGCAGACCCGAGATCGTCGTCAGGCTTGAGGCTGAGATCTCCGGAATGGCCAGCGTCAGCGCGCGGATGGTCGCCTCGCGCGGCTCCATACGCTCACGTTCCTCCGTGTAGTGGTGGCACATGATGATCGCGTAGTCGATGCCGAGACCGAGCTGCAGCACCGCCGCGATGGAGTTTGTGATAAACGAGACCTCGTGGAACCAGTAGTTCGTGCCCTTGTTGACCCAGACGGCCACGGCAAAGGTGATGATCAGCACCGGCACCTCGGCATACGTATGGCTCGTGAGCAAAAGCACCACAAAGATCGAGCACATGAGGATGATGAGCACGATGCGCATCTCCCGCTCGAGGATCTCGCCGGTCGGGTTGCCGATCTCCGTTGTAATATAGGTATCATAGCCGTCAAGCGCAGCGCGGACGTTTTTCACGCCCTGAATGCTGATCTCGTCAAGCTTTTCCCCGTCAAACGTGACCACAAACAGCGCCGAGGCACTGTTGTAGTGCTGCGTGTCCTTTTCAAACTCCACACTCTTGACGCCGTCTACCCCGCGCAGCATCTCGGCAAGCTCTTCCGCCTGCGTGAATGTCACGTTGGACACCATGACCTTGGCGTCTCCGTATGTAATGAACTCGCGGTTCATGATCTCCAGACCCTGACGTGTCTGCGTGGAATCCGGCAGATAGTCGGTCAGCTCGTTGTTGACGTCCGTCTTGCTCGCCGAGAAGATCGACAGCACGCACGCCACGGCAAACAGCACCACAAACAGCCGCCGCTTATCCACGATGAATGCCGCCATGCGTTCCATAAACGATTTCTTCATACCCCAGCCCCTCATCAGACGGCTTCCCCCCGTCCGGAATCTCTCTGCGCGTCCAATCAGAACCGGTTACACAAGTGGTTAAAAAAGAGTAACAAAATAATCTTTTGCATCCTGTTTGGGCATACCTGCGCGAAGTTAACATAAACAATTATGGATTCTTTTGTATCATACGATATCCATAACTCGATGTCAACCGCGAAAATGGAATTTTCCGCGTTTTTTAAGGGTTTTTTCCCACAATTTCGCGCTTGTGTGCAGGTATTCTCGTAATATTTGCAGCGTTTTATGATCCAGCGGAAAGGATTCGTCAATTGGAAATTTCATACATCAGGTTACGTGGGTAACATATTTGAAGAAAATCATATTGAAAAACAGTAACAAAAATCGACCTGCCAGAGCGAAATCGCGCCCTTTCAGGTCGAATTTTGTAACTTTTTCATGTTCCAAAGATCTTCTCCACGCGGCGGATGTACGCCGGAAGCGCGCCCTCAAAGTCCACGCCGAAGTGGCGGGGCGTGTCGCGCCAGAGCGAGCGGCAGATGCTTTCATCCGTGAGCGCGGTGGCTGTCTCGAGCGCATCACTCAGCGGTGCGCCGCGCACGAGCAGCCCGGAAAGCGCGGAGGCGAACACATCGCCCGTGCCGTAAAACAGCCCCGGATGCGCCGGGCGCATGCTCGCATACATCTCCCCCGTGCGGCAGTCGCAGGCGACGTTGCCGATCACATCCGGCTGCGGGCGCACGCCAGTCACCGTCACAACGCCGGCGCCGAGCGCACCGAGTGCCCGGAACAGCTGCGCGAGATAGGCGTTGCTGTGCGTGCCCGGCTCATACGGCAGGCCCGCCAGCAGCGCCGCCTCCGTGATGTTCGGCGTGATCACGTCCGCCCGCGAGAGCAGGCGGCGAAACGCCGCGCACATCCGATCATCGATCTGCGAATAATAGATACCGTTGTCCGCCATGACCGGGTCGACGATGACGAGCGTGTCGGGTGCTGCGATGCAGTCGATCGTCTGAGCGAGCAGCTCCGCCTGTTCCGGTGAGGCCAGATAGCCGGAGTAGATGCCGTCGATGCGCACGCCCTCGCGCTGCCAGTGGTGCGCGATGGGCAGCATATCATCCGACAGATCGCGAAACGTCCAGCCGGTAAACTCCCCCGTGTGCGTGCTGAGCACGGCCGTCGGGATGCACGCGCACTCGACACCGGTGGCCGAGATGACCGGCAGCGCCACAGTCAGCGAACACTTGCCGAGCCCGGACAGGTCGTGGATGGCAGCGATGCGCTTAAGCGGCGGTAACGTGTTATCCATAAGATGACCTCGGTTCTTTTCAAAATGCGTCATCGGTGTCCCGACAGCAGACGACCCCCGGCACAAACCGGGGGCACGAAATATGTTCAGCCTTCAGACGACGGGAGCGCGCGCAGCTGTGCGTCGATCTCCGCGAGCGATTCCGCCGTCAGCCCCGACTGCGCAAACCCGGCCACCTGCCGCAGCGTCATGGCGGCGGTCATCTGCAGCGCGGGATTTTTCAGGATCTTGGGGAAAAACCGCTCAAGGACCGCGACCGCCTCCGGCGCGGCGAGGAGCGTCTTCATCTTGTCGTCCACAGTGTATGTCACGTTGCTTTCCTCCCTGTCTCCGAATGGCGGAGGACAGAATTCACAAAAAATCTGTGATTTTGTAGTGATTATACACAAATACGCATCCGTTGTCAAATCGCACCCCTCGGCAAGGGTCTGCACCGCGCCGCGCCGGCCTGCCGCAGCCTCTCAGCCGGGGGCTATGCACAAAAAATGCCCATCCGCCGGTCTGACCGGTGGGTGGACATTGCGGTATTGGAAGGAACGCCATCGGTGTCTCCAAAAAAAGAGACACGCTCTCACGTGTCTCTTTTTCTGGAGGCGCCACCCGGATTTGAACCGGGGGTCAAGGATTTGCAGTCCCATGCCTTACCACTTGGCTATGGCGCCAAAAAATTGGAGCGGGCAACGAGATTCGAACTCGCTACCTCCACCTTGGCAAGGTGGCGCTCTGCCAAATGAGCTATGCCCGCAAAATGGTGCCTCCGGTCGGAATCGAACCAACGACACGGGGATTTTCAGTCCCCTGCTCTACCAACTGAGCTACAGAGGCGTATGAAATTAAAAAACTGGTGGGAACAACAGGGCTCGAACCTGTGACCCCTTGCTTGTAAGGCAAGTGCTCTCCCGGCTGAGCTATGCTCCCGTTTCGCAGCTTGCTCATTATACAAGACGGGTACACAATTGTCAATAGATTTTCGGTAATTTTTTCGTCAATTGTGCATGTTCGGGGCGGCAGCGCCGCCCCGAACACGGTTCAATCCGTTGCGGCGTCAGGGTTTTCGGCGTCCAGCAGCGTCTGCAGATCCGCCGGCGTAAATACATATTCCGTGTCGCAAAACTGGCAGTGCACGCGCGTATCCTTGCCCTCGGCAATCATCGCGCGCAGCTCATCCGCTCCGCACTGGCGCAACGCCTGTTCCACACGCGCACGCGAGCACGCGCAGCGGTAGGCCATCGGGTGGCGCAGGACGGTCTCAGGCGCAAGATCGCGCATAACCTGCGCGATGATGGCGTCCGCTCCGTCCTCGTCGAGAATGGTCGTGAGCTGGTCCATCATGAAAATGTTGTCCTCCAGCTTCCCAATCAGCTCCTCCGGCGCGCCGGGCATGAGCTGCACGAGAAAGCCGCCGGCCGCCTTGACGCTGTGGTCGGTGTCGACGAGCACGCCGAGACCGCAGGCTGCCGGGATCTGCTCGCTCTCGACGAGATAGGCAGACAGGTCCTCCGCGATCTCGCCGCTGACGAGCTCCGTGCTGCCAATGTACGGCTCGCGCAGGCCGATGTCCCGGCTGACGGTGAGCATGCCGTCCTTGCCGACCGCGCCGCCGACATCGAGCTTTCCGTCCGGGCGCGTAGGCAGGTCGAACGCGGGGTTTGCCACCATGCCGCGAACATTGCCGTCGCAGTCGGACACCGCAACGATCGTGCCGAGACCGCCGCCGCCGTTGATGCGCAGCGTGACCGTGCCGTTTTCCTCCTTGAGCAGGTCGCCGAGCATGGACGCGGCGCACAGGCTGCGGCCAAGGGCTGCGATGGCCGTCGGGCTGCAGTGATGAATGGCGTTGGCACGCTGCACCGCGTCACGCGCGGTGACGACTGAAATTTTTGCAAAGCCGTCTTTCGAGACGGCGCGGATGATCTCATCCATAATGTTCACCTCGAAAAATTATCCAACAGGGTTTGTGCTTTCCATGGTTTCGCTGCCGTATTCCAGACTGCGCATCGCCGTGAGGAACACGCGTCCGGCATCCGCCTGCGGACCGTCGCGCCGGACGGTCACATCGAGGAAACCCGCCTCCGTGAGCAGCCGCGTGAGCAGCTCGGGCGTGTGCGCATACTCAATGTGCTCCTCAGACGCACGCGACCAGAGCTCACCCGCGCGCGTAAACAGATCCATGCCGTAGTGCATGGTCTGCGCCGCCGCGTCAAACTCCGCCCGCCAGAGACACAGGACATCGTCCGTCTCGTCGACGAACGTGCCGCCGTCGAGCGCGCGGAACGACGCCGGGTCGCGGATGTCCAGGATCAGCATCCCGCCTGGACGTACGAACAGGTGCAGCCGGTGCAGCACCTCCGGCAGCTCCTCCGGCGGCAGGTAGTCGATGCCGTCGAGCGAGCAGTAGGCCGCGTCGACCGTGCCGTAGAGGTCGAGCTCGGACGCCTCCTGACACAGCAGCAGCGGCGCGACGGCGTCCGGCGGCAGCTGCGCATTGTGCGCCTGCGCCTGCATGAGCATATCGGGCGAGCCGTCGGTCGCGATCATCTCATAGCCGCGCGCGGCCATGAGGCGCGTGAGCGTGCCCGTGCCGCAGCAAAAATCCAGCAGGGTATGGCTCTCGCCGCGCCCCTGCTGGAAACACTGCTCATAGAAGTCCGCGAACGCGGCATAATCCACGTCGCGGGTCAGCGCATCGTACCACGCGGCAAGGGCGCCATAGGCGCTCACGCCTGCTCCTCCGAAGCTTTCTCCGCCAGCTCCCTGAGCCGGGCAAACACGATCTCATAGCCGCCGTTGCCGTACTGCAAGCTGCGGTTGACGCGGCTGATCGTCGCGCTCGAGGCGCCGGTCTTTTCGAGGATGTCATTATAAATCAGGCCGGAGTCGAGATACTGCGCCACCTGATAGCGCTGCTCCATGGCCTGCAGCTCCGTGACCGTGCACAGGTCATCAAAAAACTGCTTGCATTCCTCGACCGTTTTGAGCGTCAGGATGGCACGGTACATGTCATCGCAGCGCGGCTTTTTATGCTGTTTGTTCATATGCGCTCCTTGTTTCTCATCCATTGTATTGCAGGTAGGATCATTTTTCACGGATACTATTTTACTCTAATTGTTTAAGAAAGTAAAGAGGAAAACTGTCCGGAAATTTCATACGTCGCTTTGCGGGGGTTTTTCTTGCTTTTAGGCCATAAATACGGTATGATATTTCCATGGCAAAGCATTGCCGCACCGCATATTCCAACCGTTTGCACAGGAGGTTTTGTCTATGGTCATTGCCGGGATCCCCTTCACCATGCCGGCCGTCTGGATCGGCCTGATCGTGATCTTTCTGGTCATTGAGGGGCTGACCGCCGGTCTCGTCACGATCTGGTTTGCCGTGGGCGCGCTCGCCGCGCTCATCGCCGCCATGTTCCACGCGCCGCTGTGGCTGCAGCTCGTGTGGTTTTTCGTCATCTCGATCGCGGCCTTTGCCGTGACGCGGCCTCTGGTGAAAAAATACATCAACGGCCGCACGCAGCCGACCAACGCCGATATGCTCATCGGGCAGGAATGTCTCGTCACCGAGGACATTGACAATCTGACCGGCCGCGGCGCCGTGACCGTCGGCGGAAAGGTCTGGACCGCGCGCGCACAGGGCGACACCCCCATCGCCGCCGGAACGACCGCCACCGTGCTGCGCATTGAAGGCGTCAAGCTCATCGTCACACCCGTCTGCGTGCGTGCAGACGCAAATGAATAAGGAGGAACTCCCCATGCCATACGTTCTCTACGGAATCATCGTGATCGCGCTCGTCATCCTCGTGCGCAACATCCGCATCGTGCCGCAGGCGCAGGCCTACGTCATCACCCGCCTCGGCGCCTACAAGACCACATGGGGCGTCGGCCTGCACCTGAAGGTCCCGTTCATTGAGTCGGTCGCCAAGCGTCTGTCGCTCAAGGAGCAGGTCGCGGACTTCCCGCCGCAGCCCGTCATCACGAAGGACAACGTCACCATGCAGATCGACACCGTCGTCTACTACCAGATCACCGACCCGAAGCTCTACACCTACGGCATCGAGCAGCCGATCCTTGCGATCGAGAACCTCTCGGCAACGACGCTGCGTAACCTCATCGGCGATCTTGAGCTTGACCAGTGCCTGACCAGCCGCGACATCGTCAACACCAAGATGCGCCAGATCCTCGACGAGGCCACCGACCCGTGGGGCATCAAGGTCAACCGCGTGGAGCTCAAGAACATTCTCCCGCCGAAGGAGATCCAGAACGCGATGGAAAAGCAGATGAAGGCCGAACGCGAACGCCGTGAAGCCATCCTGCGTGCCGAGGGCGAGAAACGCTCCGCCATCCTGATGGCCGAGGGCGAGAAGGAGTCCGCCGTGCTGCGCGCCGACGCGAAAAAGCAGGAGCAGATCCTCGAGGCGCAGGGCCGCGCCGAGGCCATCCTGACCGTGCAGCGCGCGACCGCAGAGGGCATCCGGCTCATCAATGAGTCCATGCCGTCCGACGCCGTCATCAAGCTCAAGAGTCTCGAGGCGTTCGCCGCCGCTGCCGACGGCCGCGCGACGAAGATCATCATCCCGTCCGAGATCCAGGGCGCTGCCGCGCTGGCAGCCGGTCTGGTCGAGAGCGTCAAGGCGGACACGCCGACCGCCTGACCCGCACCCGAATTTGCACCGACCCCGCGCCGGTTTCGGCGCGGGGTCTTCGTCAAGAAAGAGAGAGAACACATGAAGCTTCCGTTTTTCAAGAAAAAGAAGGCTGCCGCCGAGCAGCCCGCAGCGCCCGCGAAGCCGGCCGCGGCGCGCACACCGTTCCCGCTCGCTGCGCATCAGGAGGTGGAGATCCCCGCGATCCACATCGACGCGCGCGTGCTCGCCTTCCTGCGCAAGTATGACGCCGCGCCCGACCAGCTTGACACGCAGGCGCTCACCGACGCCCTGCTCGCCGCGATGCAGCGCGGCCTGCGCGGGGAGCCCGGCGGTCTGCCGATGCTGCCGGCCTACCTCGCGCCGGGCAAGCACCTGCCCGACACGGAGGGCAAGCGCGTCGCCGTCGTCGACGCGGGCGGCACGCATTTCCGCGTCGCCACCGTGCGGTATGAATTCGGTCACCCGGTCCTCGAAAACGAGCGCAAGCTGCCCATGCCCGGCACGGACGGCGCGGCCGACTGGGCCGATTTCATCCGCCTGACCGCCGATGCGCTCGCGCCGCTGCTGGCAGACGCCACGCACATCGGCGTCTGCTTCAGCTATCCTGCGCAGAACACGCCGGAGCTGGACGCGAAGGTGCTCAGCATGACCAAGGAAGTGCAGCTCACCGGCTGGGAGGAGCACCTTGTGGGCGCCGACCTCGCCGAGGAGCTCGCGCGCCGCGGCTGTCCGAAGCTGCCCATCGCGGTCGTCAACGACACCCCTGCCACGTACCTGAGCGGTGTGGCCACCATCTCCAACAACTATGCCAACGGCTTCGCCGGGCTCGTCAACGGCACGGGCACGAACACCTGCTGCCTGCTGCCGGTGCGCGCGATCGAAAAGCTCGGCCGCGACGAAGACGGCGCGATGCTCGTAAATCTCGAGTCCGGCTCGTTCACCGAGCTGCCGCAGAGCCGCTTCGATCAGGCGATCGACGCAGCCTCCGCCGCGCCGGGCGCGTACCGCCTCGAAAAGATGACGAGCGGCCGCTACCTCGGCGAGCTCTGCCGCCTCGCGCTCATCGCCGCCGCGGATGACGGCCTGTTCGCCGCCGGGACCGCCGACAAGCTGCGCGCGCTTGGCACGCTCTCCGCCAGCGATGCGGACACCTTCGGCGCAGATCCGGACAGCGGTGCGATCGCCGCGCTGGCAGATGCTGCGGACGCCGACCGCAAGACCGCCGCCATGGTCATTCAGGGTGTGTTCGGCCGTGCGGCCAAGGTGCTCGTCGCAAACGTCGCCGCCATGGTGCTGCTGACCGGCGGCGCGCAAAACCGCCACCGTCCCATGGTCGTGGCCGTGGACGGGTCGCTGTTTCGCAATTCGGCACTCCTGCACCCCGCCGTCAACGAGGAGCTCGACCGCTTCCTCGTCCAGAAGCTGCAGCGTTATTGCGTGTGCAAGCCCATATCCAACGCCTCTGCCGTGGGCGCTGCGGCTGCAGCGCTGCTGCAAGGCTGAGAAGATACACAAAAAGCCGGATGTCTGTGACATCCGGCTTTTTTGTGCCCAAGTGGTGAGAGCTTTGTAAATGTGGCGCGAAATCATGCAGCAAGTGGGGAATTATTGCCGCTCCGTCTCCGGCCAGAACAGCGCGTCGAGCGTGCAGCCCAGCGCCTGACAGATGCAAATGCACAGGCGGATCGTGGGGTTGTAGTCCCCCTTTTCGATGGCGACGATCGTCTGGCGCGACACGCCGACGGCGTCCGCCAGCTGCTGCTGCGACCAGTCGCGCGCGGCGCGGGCCGCCTTGAGTTTCAGATTCTTCATGCGTCCTCCCGGCGGGCGCGCACGGCCGACACGATCGACGCCGCCGTGACCGGCACAAAGGCGATACCCAGAATGAGGTTCATGCTGCTCGTGCGCGTAAGCAGACCGTTTTCCAGCAGCGGCTCCCCGGCCGCGAAGCGGGCGATCGCCACACCGAGATTGAGCACGGCCACGAACGCAAACAGCACGATCGACGCGATCGGGCGCTCATGGATACCGAAATAGGCGTCACTGCGGATGGCCGCGACGGCAAACACGTCGAGCGCGAGCATCATGCCGAGAAAACACGCCGTGTACAGATCGCACCAGTGCACCTCAGCGACCGAATCGAGCACCGCCACGACGGCGAGATACCCCAGCAGCGTGAAAAACGCGCTGCTGTATGCCCTGGCGCGCGCGGCGAGCTGCCGCTCGTCAAACTGCGGCGCGTCACCGCTCCGCTCCTTGCGCAGGGAAACAACCACGACCCAAATGACGACCGCAATGGCCACGCCGACGGCAGCACCCAAAAATCCAGTCATGTTGTGCATAACAGCGCCTCCTTTTCCGTTCAAGCGCAGTGTAGCACTCGCCATTCATAATGTCAAGTATATTTTACTTATAGTCAAATATAAAAGATTTTCAGGCGCAAAAAAGAGCACCGGACGGTGCTCTTTTTCAGACTCTGCTTCTGGATGCTTGGGGGCACCGGCTCGGTCGGCCGGCTCATTTGAGCGGTTTGTCGCGCTCAGCCCAGAGGTAGTTTGTGTTGCGCCACAGGAAAACCAGCAGCTCGCGCCGGTAGCGCTCGGGGTCGACCTGCGCGGACATGGCGTGCTCCGCGCCGGGGATAACAATGAGCCGCTGCTCGCGCCTGCAGGCAGCGAGGTTGCGCTCGCTGTGGTGCAGCGGCACAAAAGTATCCGCGTCGCCGTGGAAAAACAGGATCGGGATATCGAGCGCCGCCATGCCGGGCGTGGTATCGACCGCGTCAAAATCCAGCCCATTGCGGCGCAGGATGCGCACGCAGGCACGCGCAAGCGGCCCCTGCAGCCAGCGCGGCGCGTTCGTCGCATGGTGTACGGCGTCCGTGACCTCGAGCTCGAAGCTGGAGTAGCCGCAGTCGGCCACGACGCAGGCAAGCTCGCCGCGCAGCTCCGGAAGCTGTGCGGCCAGCAGCACCGATGCCGCGCCCATGGACACACCGTAGAGCGCGATGGGCCGCTGCACACGCGAGTGCTCGCGCACCCAGTGCACCCACTGCGCGATGTCGTAACGCTCGAGCTGGCCGAAGGTGAGGCACTTGCCCTCGCTCAGGCCGTGCGCGCGCTCGTCGATCAGCAGCAGGTTGCAGCCGCCGGAGGCATACAGAGCCGGAAACTGCGCGCCGAAGTCATGCTCGGCGCGGCTGTGGTAGCCGTGGCAGAGGATGACGGTCGCGTGGGCATTGGGCACGCGGTAGAGCCGCGCGTGCAGACGCGCACCGTCAAGGCCGGGCGTGAACACATCCTCGTGCGGCCGCTCCTGGATCGCGGCAAGCCCCGCGCGGGCGCGCGCAAGCGCGGCGCTGCCGGACTCGGAGTCGGCCGTCCAGCCCTGCTTGCGCAGCATATGCTGCTCCCATGCGGCCTGTGCATCCGCTCGCTCCGGCGCGCGGCCGAGCGACCGCGCCAGCATCCGCTGCTCAAAATACCACACGAGCAGCGCCATCAGCACCGCCGCACCCAGCAGACACAGCAGCACGATCCAGACGGACTTCATATCCGCGCCTCCTGCGCCGCACACAGATCGAGCACGATCTTCTGCGCCATGAGCAGCCCCGCACTTGCGGGCACCCACGGCAGCGAGCCGGGCACGCTCCGCCGGCCCGGCGGCGGGGCGCACAGTGCCTCCGGCGTCATGGCGGGCTCGGGACTGAACACGACCGCGTGGTGCGTGATGCCGGCGCTGCGCAGTTCGCGGCGCATGACGCGCGCGAACGGGCAGCCGCTCGTCTGGCTGATGTCGCAGAGCTCGAAGCGGCTCGCATCCGCCTTGTTGCCCGTGCCGAGCGCCGACACGATCGGGATGCCGCGCGCGTGCGCGGTGCGGATCAGATCCACCTTACAGGACACCAGGTCAATGCAGTCGGCAATATAATCATACTCCGTGTCGAAAAACCGTTCCCGTGCCGCAGCCTCATAGCGCTCGGTGCGCGCGTCGACGGCGATGCCGGGATTAATATCGCGCACGCGCGCGGCCATCACCTCCGCCTTCGACAGGCCGACCGTGGAATGCAGTGCGCAGCATTGGCGGTTGATGTTGCTCTCGCTGACGGTGTCCTCGTCCACGAGTGTGAGCGCGCCGACACCGGCGCGCGCCAGCGCTTCGGCGCACCAGCTGCCCACGCCGCCGAGACCGAGCACCGCAACACGGCTGCGGCGCAGACGTGCGAGCGCGTCGCTGCCGAGCAGCATCTCGGAGCGCAGGGTCTGCTCGCTCATAGCGCGCCCTCCCGCTCGAAGGTCACGACAAAGTCCGTGCCGTCGTAGGCCGCCTCCGCGACCTCCCAGCCGGCCTTCTCCTCTGCCTCAAGCGCATCGGCAAGCGCGCGCGCATCGAGCACGGTCGTGTCATAGCGCAGTGTTTTTGTTCCGGTCATGCTGATCCCTCCATAGTGACATTGAAAAAAGAGCCGTCCTGTTCGGACGGCTCCCGGCTTGCTCAGAGAGCAAGCCGTCACCGTCAGGCATTTTGCACAGCAAATATGCCTGACGAATAGAATCTCATTCGAGGCGGGCGCTTCGCCCCCTCGAGCTCCCCCGCTGCTCTGTCAACATGGTGCGTCCGCACTTTGCGATAGACACAGAGCCGCCCGGCGGGCGGCTCTGACGTGTGTCCGATTTATCCCGCGTGTCTGATTTATCCGACGTACTTCATGCCGTTGAGCTCGGTAGCGCTCCAGTCGTCGAAGAACGTACTCTCCCACTTCTCGAAGTCCGCCGAGCGCAGCGCCTGATCAGCGAGGTAGTCGCAGTAGCGCTCGCCCTGACCGACGAAATACACCAGGTGGTAGCCGCAGTAAGAATCGCTCTCATTGAAGACCATGCCCACATCGCCCGGCTTGCGCGCGGGGTCAAAGCAGAAGTCATTGAACTCCTGCACCATCTGACCCTTGTAGATGTGCTCATACAGGCCGCCCTTGGTGTTCGAGCCGCTGTCCTGGCTGAAGGAGTTGGCCAGCTGCGCGAAGTCATCCTCGGTCTGGTCGCTCTGCATCCAGCGCTCATAGACATCGTCGATCGAAGCCTTGGCCTTCTGCTTATCGTCGTCTGAATACGTGCCGTCGTTGTCGCTGTCCTCCGCCTTGATGAGGATGTGGCGGGCGCTGACGGTGTTATAGCTGTTGTCGTCGCGGCTCTGGAAGAGCACGACATAGTAGCCGGTGTTCTCCTGCTCGACAACAGTCACGTTGTTGGCCGTGCGCTCAGCGCTGTAGAGCCACTCGGCATACGGGGCGGAGCTGACGCTCGAGCCCTTGGCGTTGGTGTTGGACGTGACGCTCGGTGCCTTTGCCGTGCCGTCATCGGAGGTCGTGGCGGGCACGTTCGCGGTCACGGCGGCAGCAAAGCTGTCCGCGTCGTGCGTGGCAGCGGCGATCTTGTCGGCCGTGGCCTTGGCAGCTGCCATCGTGGCATCCGTCGTGGCGGTGCTGGTGTTGCCGTCAGCACCCGTCGTCTCCTCGGTCGCTGCCTGCACAAGATAGTACTGATAATTAAAGACGTCGTAGCTGTTTTTGTTCTCGGCGTAGTTTTCCGCGATCTGCTCGTCGGTGTAGGTATAGCTGTCGTACTGCTGCTGCGAATACTTCGAGGCGAGCTGGCTGAGCTCCAGCATGTGGCGCGCAACCTTCTTGGTCACGCCGTTGCCGTAGACTGCCTGCAGATACTTGCTGACAGAGCTGTACTTATACTGCTTGGCAGAGAGCTCGATGTAGGAAAACTGCTCATCGACCTCATGCTGATCGTCCTCGTCGAGCGTGATACCGGCCTTCTTGGCGGCATCGCACAGCGCCGTGACCTGCACGAGGTTCTGCTTGGCAGCGTCCTTGAAATAGTCGTCCCACGTGTCAAACTCCTCGCTGACGGTGCACTTCTGCTCATCGAGCGGCTTTTTCGTGTCAAAGCCGATGGAGGAAAGGATGCTGCTGTACTGGTTGCAGAACGAGAGGTAGGCCGTGCGGTAGGCATAGTTGACCTCGGCCGAGGAATACTTCACATCGCCGACCTGCAGCGCGGGGCGCGCGGTGTAAAAGAGGCTGGAATTGCCAAGCAGGATCGCAACGACCAGCAGCACGACAATGACCGTGCCGACCGTCCACTTGATCTTGCTCTGCTTGCGCTCTTTGGCCTCCTTCTGAGAGGCGACCTGGCGGCGCTCGGTGCCCAGCACGCGCTCATCGCTGCGGCGCTTTTTGTCTTGGGATGCACTCATTCGTGATTCACCTGATCCTTCGAAAAATGTCTTGCCCGCGAAGAGAACCTCCGCGTGCGGATAAAGATGCATTGATTATAACGCAAACAGCCGTTGGTTTCAAGTTCTTTCTATTTCAGGGTCCGCGTTCGTGCATTTTTTCACCCCGCCCGGCATACAATGGCCGTATGTCGCTCAAACAGGAGGTGACGCACCATGGATCAGGATCTGGATGACTGGATCTTCGGCGGGCAAAGCTCCGCGCCGAGCAACCGCTGATACGAGGCAGCTGCCGCTGTGTGCCGACGGATGCGCACGGCGGTTTTTCCGGCTGCGCGCCGGCGCGCAGCCGGTCGCCAATGCCCCGCAGACACGGGGCGTTGGCACGAGCGCGGCGGAAATTCGGCGTTTTTACTGAACATTGAAGTTGATTTTTGTTAATTAAAACATTGACAAAGATCAGACCAACTGCTATACTGAAGATGCAAAGAGGAAGAGTCGCAACCCCGCAAGGGGCGGCGCTTTTACAATAAAGGTTCAGTGGAAGCCTTGGAGGTGAGTCCGATGTACTGAATCGACCGGAAGCAGACAGGGTTCTGTAATTCCGGAGACGGCACGCAGTGGTGTGAAATCTTGAATGAGCATTTCCCTTCACAGCGGTCGGAGTCCGTGTGCGGCGCCCAGTACCCGTGCGCGGCAAGAAAACTAAAGGAGGTTCTAAGGTGATGGAACCGAACACCGCAGGATAGCCCCTTGTTCTGATGTTGGAACAAGGGGCTATCTTTTATTTGCGCTTCGCGCGAAATAAAAGATAGCCCAGATTCCTTACGAGGGGGCTTGCCCCCTCATGCTCCCCGGCTGCTCTGTGAACTTCGCATTCCGGAGCGCTTCTCGGTTTACATAATCACATTGCTTCGCACAGCAGCACGCCGATCGCCACGAGGCAGCCGGCAAACACGCTCAGATCGGCAATGTTCCAGATGATGCGCCGGAAAAACGGGATGACCGCCCGCGGCAGATACACATAGTCCGTGACCGCGCCGCGCACCCAGCGCTCGATGAGGTTTGCCAGCGCGCCGCCGAGCGTCAGCCCCATGGCGACCTGCAGCACGGCGCTGCTCCGGCGGAAAACGCACACCGCCGTCATCGACGCGAGCACCGCAGCGGACGCTGTCTGGAGCGCTGCGGCCGCCTTCGGCCGGTCGGCAAGCTTGCTGCACAACAGGCCGCGATTATATGCCCGGCGCAGCTGCACGCGCTGCCCGATGCGCAGCGGGAACGTTTCGGGCGGCAGGGCGTTGATCTTCCGGCGGATGAGCGCCTCAGCCGCCAGCACCGACAGCGCCGGTACAACGGTTTTCCACATATGGTTTCCTCCTTCGCGCGTACAATCCCCTGCGCGCATTGTAGCACAAATGCGCCTGTGTGAAAAGGTTCACAGGGAAAGTTTCCGTTTTGGGGTTTACAGGCGCGACGGGATGGTGTAAGGTATTTTCAGAGAAATGTAGTATAGATACGGATCAAGGTCGAGAAATTTTAGTCAAAAAGGAGAACCTCACAACATGGAACTGACGCAAAACCCGTCCGTACTGGAGCTGGTGCGGAAAACCGCCGAACTTGCGACCCCGAAAGAGATCGTCTGGATCGACGGCTCTGAGGCCCAGCTCGACTCCCTGCGCAAGATCGCCGTGGAAACCGGCGAGCTCATCAAGCTCAACGAGGAAAAGCTGCCCGGCTGTTATCTCAATCACAGCGACGTGAACGACGTGGCGCGTGTAGAAGGCCGGACCTTTATCTGCTCGAAGACCCGCGAGGCCGCAGGCCCGACGAACAACTGGATGGATCCGGACGAGATGAAGGCCAAGCTCCACGAGATTTTGCGCTGCGCAATGACCGACCGCACAATGTACGTGATCCCCTACTCGATGGGCGTGATCGGCACGCCGTTTGCCAAGTACGGCATCGAGATCACCGACTCGATCTATGTCGTGCTGAACATGGCGATCATGACGCGCATTGGCACAAAGGTGCTCGAGGCGCTCGGTGACAGCAGCGATGTGATCCTCGGCGTGCACACCAAGGCCAAGCTCGACCCCGAAAACCGCTACATCGTCCACTTCCCGGAGGAGAACAAGATCGTCTCGGTCAACTCCAATTACGGCGGCAACGTGCTGCAGGGGAAAAAGTGCTTCTCGCTGCGCATCGCCTCCGAGCTCGGCCGCCGCGAGGGCTGGCTGGCTGAGCATATGCTCATTCTCGGCATCGAGAACCCGCAGGGTGAGGTGCGCTATGTGACGGGTGCGTTCCCGTCCGCATGCGGCAAGACGAATCTCGCCATGCTCATCCCGCCCGAGGGCTACCGCAAAAACGGCTGGAAGTGCTGGACCGTCGGCGACGACATTGCCTGGCTGCGCGTCGGACCGGACGGCCGTCTCTGGGCCGTGAACCCGGAAAACGGCTTCTTCGGTGTCGCCCCCGGCACGAGTGAGCGTTCCAACCCGAACGCGCTCGCGTCCACGAGCCGAAACACCATCTTCACCAACGTCGTGCTCAACGAGGACGATATGACCGTCTGGTGGGAGGGCATGACCAAACAGCCGCCCAAGGGCCACCTGCGCAACTGGAAGGGCGAAGTGTGGGACGGCAGCGACGGTACGCGCGGTGCGCACCCGAACAGCCGCTTCACCGCCCCGGCGGAAAACTGCCCGTGCATCAGCGAGGAGTTTTTCAAGGGCACCGGCGTGCCGATCAGCGCGATCATCTTCGGCGGCCGCCGCGCGAAGACCGCGCCGCTGGTCTACCAGTCCCGCGACTGGGCGCACGGCGTGTTCGTCGGCGCGACGATGGCCTCTGAGACGACGGCCGCTGCGACCGGTGCCGTCGGCGTTGTGCGCCGCGACCCGATGGCCATGCGTCCGTTCTGCGGCTACAACATGGCAGACTACTGGCAGCACTGGCTCGACATGGGCAAGAAGCTGCCGAATGCGCCGAAGATCTTCAATGTCAACTGGTTCCGCACCGATGACAACGGCCGCTTCCTGTGGCCGGGCTTTGGCGACAACCTGCGCGTGCTCGAGTGGATCCTCAAGCGCTGCTTTGATGAGGTGGGCGCGGACGAGACGCCCATCGGCTATGAGCCGAAGCCCGAGGATATCAACCTCGACGGCTGCGGCGTGACGGTCGAGACGCTCCGTCAGCTGCTGACGCTCGACGCCGAGAGCTGGCGCGAAAACTGCGCGGGCATCCGCGAGTATTTCGAGCAGTTCGGCGACAAGCTGCCGCACGAGCTGCGCGACGAGCTCGAGGCGCTGGAAAAGGCGTTTGCCGAGTAAAGAGATGCATAAAAAATCCCGCTGTCCGATGGGACAGCGGGATTTTTTTGTGTGCCGCAATGCGCTGTGATCTCTCTCGATGAGGCCCGGCAGAACGGTCCTCGTTGGAGCTAAAACAGCAGCGACGCCGCGCCATACGTCACAACGGCGACGATGATGCCGGCCGTGACGACGCCGAGCGCGATCGGCGGGAAGGCCTCCCTGACGCGCATCTCCAGCATGGCGGCGATGAGCGAGCCCGTCCACGCGCCGGTGCCCGGCAGCGGGATGGCCACAAAGAGGAACAGGCCCCAGAAGCGCGCGCGGCGCACAGTGTCCGACTTTTTGAGCGCACGCTGCTCCATGCGCGTGACAAAGGCATTGAGCCGCTCGCTTTTCGTGCGCAGCCACGCGAAGATCTTGCGAATGAAGAGCACGATGAACGGCACCGGCATGAGGTTGCCGACGATGGACACCGCGATGGCAGCGCGGTAATCCAGTCCATGCGCAACGCCGATCGGGATCGCGCCGCGCAGCTCGAGCACCGGCACCATAGAGATGAGGAAGGTCATAAAGAGCTTCCCAAACAGGCTGTTCCAAATCTTCAAATTCGAATCCTCCGAGAAAAGTATCCGGTCGTCAGCGGCGGAAGTGGACGATCTTCCCCGCCCCGTCCATGAGCGGCTTACGGTTGAGCAGGAGCAGCAGCGCGATGCACACGCCCTGCGCGAGCTTCCAGCCCGGCAGCTGCAGGACGATGAAGAGCGTCTGCACCGTCAGCAAAATGCAGTTTTCCGTGACGCCGACGACGTAAAACCGAAACGGGATGAACTTGCGCGCATCGACCGCGCGGATGACAAACACAACGAAATAGCTTGCGCACGTGGCAATGGCCGCGCCCTGCACGCCGAGCTTCGACGGGATGAGCAGGAAGTTGAGCGCGATGTTGAGCACCGCGCCGATCATGGACGTGAAAAACGTGCGCTTGCTGCGCTTTTCGACCATGTAGACGCTGCCGAGATAGCTCACGAACGCGGAAAAGACCATGGCCATGCCGAGCACCGGCACATACAGCCATGCGCCGTAATACTGCTCGGTCGTGAGCACATGAATCTCCGGCACGGCAAAGGCGATGATGCACGCGCCGGCGAGGAACATCACCGACTGGAACGAGCACCAGACCTTTGAGAAGAAGCGGATATGCTCGCGCCGGCTGCCCTGCGCCTCGGAGACGGCGGAAAACTGCCACGCCTCCATGAAAATGCTCGACACGAGCGACAGGATCGTCGGCATCTTGTACGACACGGCGTAGATACCGTTGGCGTCCACGCCGAGGTAGGCCGTGACCATATAGCGGTCGGACACGCTCGTGATCCACCAGAACACCGTCGTCGGGATCATGGGGATGCTGTAGGCCAGCATCTCCCGCGCGGCTGCCCAGCCGGGACGCAGCATCAGCTGCCGCCAGAGCCGCTCGCGCACGACCAGAAACAGCGTGCACGCCAGATCCGCCAGCGCGACCGAGAGCACATAGCCCGTGATGCCCATGCGCAGGCCGACGAGGAAGAGGACGTTGAGCCCGATGACGAGCGCGGTATTGATCATGCCCTGCACGGCGAAGAGCGCCGTGTGCCCCTCGGCACGCACGAACTGCGCGCACAGCGCGTGCAGACACGAGCACATCGTGTAGAGCGCGATCAGCCAGAGAAAGCCGTCAAACTGCGGGAAGAGCCCCAGCAGCGGCAAAATGGCCACGAGCAGCAGCGCACCCGCCAGGATCGTATATACGCCGACGGAAAAAATGTTTCGCCGCTGCTCGGTGTGATCCACGGCGAAGCGGAACACGCCGTCCGTGATGCCGAGACTGATGAGCGGAAAGAGCAGATTGGCCGTCTGCGTAATGAGGTCGGCGGTGCCGTAATCCGCCGGTGTGAGACAGCTCGTGTAAAAGCGCACCATGAAAAACACCAGCAGCTTGCTGCCGAAGGTGCCGAGGCTGATGAGCATGGTGTTGGACACGAGCGTTTTGTATTTGTTGTTCGACATAGGCGTACCCGTGTTTCTGCCCGCGCAAGCAAATATTCTGCCGGTTCGACAGGCGCGGACAGAGATAGTATAGCACAGTCGGGGCAAAAGCGGAATTCCTTTTTGCCGTCCGGCATGAAAAAGCGCAAAAACCGCCCGCGCTTCAGCCCGCGCGGGCGGCAGACATCAGTGCGTGTAGTAGGCGAGCGCCGCGCTGTCGGCAACGATCGCGGCGCAGCTTCCGGCGGCGAGCGCCTCAAAGCAGGCCTTCGACCCGCCGGTGACGCGCTGGGCGGCGCCGAAGTTTTTCATGAGCTTTTCCTCGCTTGAGAGCGCGTTCATGTACGTCTCGTCCGTGCCGAGCAGGACGGTCGTGCCCTTGAGACTGCTGCCGGTGCGGTACTTCGAGTCGCCGCGCACGATGAGCAGAAGCTGGTTTTCCAGATACGGCGCGGTGAGCGTCATCTTCTGTTTTTTCTTGCTGTCCTTGCTGTCGGTCTGCTCAAGCACCATGCCGCCCCATGCACAGTCGACGTTGCCGCTCGAGAGCTCCACGTAGGCGTTGCGGTTGGCGATGGACTGATACTGCAGCGTCCAGCCGAGGCGAGCGCAGACCGCCTGCGCCAGCTCCACGTCAAAGCCGCTGTAGCCGTCGCCGTCGGCGTAGCTCATGGGGAAGCGCTCCTCATTGAGCCCCATGATGAACGTGCGCTGCGGAATATCGCCGAGCGCATCGAGTGCACCGGCATCGCTGTCGAAGGTCGTGTTATCCGTGCCGAACCACTTGAGTGCAAGGCTGTGGATCGTCCCGTCGGCGGCAAGCACCTTGAGCGCGGCGTTGACATACACCGCCGCCTGATCCCCGTCGCGAAAACCGATGCGAAACTGCTCCGTGCTGAGTGTCTTGACCACACGGTAGCTGCCGACGGTCTTGCTGCACGCCGCGCAGCAGCACAGCGTGAGCGCGAGCAGCAGTGCCGCGATCCGTTTGCTGTATTTCAAGGGAAACCCTCCCGAAAGAAGAAATCAAAAAAGCGCATCGAACACCGATGCGCTTTTTATCATACCGAATATCCCCCGGTCATGCAAGAGGGAAAAACTGAATTTTCTCTTACATTTTCGTCACGGACGCTCATTGTAGCGCGCGAGGAACTGCTTCGTGCGCTCCTGCTGCGTGTCGCCGAAGACCGCCTCGGGCGCGCCCTGCTCGACGATGACGCCGCCGTCCATGAAGATGACCTTGTCGGCCACGGCGCGGGCAAAGGCCATCTCGTGCGTGACGATGACCATGGTCATGTGCTCCTCGGCGAGGGCGCGGATGACCTTGAGCACTTCGCCCGTGAGCTCGGGATCGAGCGCGGAGGTCGGCTCGTCGAAAAACAGGATCTCGGGGTTCATCTCGAGCGCGCGCGCGATGGCCACGCGCTGCTGCTGACCGCCGGAGAGCTGGCACGGATAGGCATCGGCCTTGTCGCCGAGGCCCATTTTTTCAAGCGTCCTGCGCGCCGAGGCTTCGACCTCGGCACGGTCGCGCTTCTGGACGCAAACAGGTGCATCCATGACGTTTTTGAGCACCGAGTAGTGCGGGAAGAGATTGAACTGCTGGAAAACAAGTCCAAAGTAGTTGCGGATCTGCTTGAGCTCCGCCTTGTCGGCGTAGACGGCGGTGCCGTCGTCGCCGGTGCGCGCGGCGTAATGCCCGTCAAAGCAGACCTCGCCGGAGTCGATGCGCTCGAGCAGCGTAGCGCAGCGAAGCAGCGTGGATTTGCCGCTGCCGCTCGGGCCGATGATGGCCACGACCTCTCCCTTTTCGACGCTCAGACTGATGTCCTGCAGGACCTGCAGTTCGCCGTTATTAAAGGACTTTTTGACGTGATTGAGTTCCAATACGCTCATGACAGCACCTCCTTACTTATAGTAGTCCATGCGCTTTTCGATCTTGCCCATGACAAAATCGACGATGGCGTTAAAGACGAAATAGAACACGCCCGCCACGAGAAACGGCGTGAAGCTCGTCTGCGAGTTTGCGATCTGCTTGCCGATGGTGAACATCTCCTGATACGAGACCGTGAAGGCCATGGAGGTGTCCTTGACCAGCGTGACGACCTCGTTGGTGACGCTGGGCATGACGCGCTTGACGACCTGCGGCAGGATGATGCGCAAAAACGTCTGCGCCTTGGTGTAGCCGAGGACGTTCGCCGCCTCATACTGTCCCGCCGGGATCGACTCGATGCCGCCGCGGTAGATCTCCGAGAAATAGGCCGCATAGTTGATGGCAAACGCGATGACCACGGGGATGAGCTTATTTTTCGACACCGCCGTACCGAAAAGATAGTACGGGCCGTAGGTCACGGCGATCAGCTGCAGCATCAGCGGCGTGCCGCGCAGCACGGCGACCACAAAGCGGGTCACGCTCGAGATGACCTTGCTCTTGCTCATGCGCAGGAAGGTGATGATCATGCCCAGCGGCAGGGAGAACAGAAGGGTCAGAAAGAAAATGGCGCAGGTCTTGCCGAGGCCCTCGCTCATCTTCGCGATGATAGTAAGTAATGTCATGTCGTTCCTCTATGATACGCGCACGCTCCCGGAGACCGTAGAGGCCTCCGGGAGATGTGCCTGGATTTCACACTTATTTATTCAGGTAGGTCAGGTTGTTGACGATGTCGGGGTACTTCGCGGCGATCTTGGCATAGGTGCCGTTGTCGACCAGCTGCTGCACCGCGTCCTCGATGGTGTTGCACAGCTCCTGATCACCGGAACGGAAGGCGATGCCGTACTGCTCCGCGCCCAGCTCCTCGCTGAGGATGGTGAAGCCGCTGTTCTTCTGCGCATAGTCGGTGGCGACCGGCTTGTCGACGATCACGGCGTCAACGGCGCCGCCGCCCAGCTCGGTGAAGCACTTGAGGAAGCTGTCGCAGGTGGTGAGCTTGCCGAACGTCTTGGCCAGATCCTCAAGATCGCCGCCCTCGGACAGCAGGGACTCGCCGGAGGTGCCGAGCTGCACGGCCACATTCTTGCCGGCCAGATCGGCGGAGGACTTGATGTCGCTGCCCTCTTTGACCATGATGACCTGCGAGTTATCATAGTAGGGGGTGGAGAGCACATAGCCGGCGTCCTTCATGCTGTCGAGAATGGTCATGCCCGACCAGACGCAGTCACACTCCTTGGAATCGAGCTGCACGAGCTTCTGATCCCAGTTGACACCGAACACCTGCAGATCCCAGCCGAGCAGGTCGCAGACCGCCTGGCAGATCTCCACATCGAAGCCGGTGAACTTGCCGTCGTCGCCCAGATAGCTGAACGGGGGATACTCGGGATCGACGCCCATGATGAACGTCTTCTTATCGCCGGCCGTATCCTTGCTTTCGTCCTTGCCGCAGGCGCACAGCGCCAGGCACATTGCCAGCGCCAGCACCAGCGCGAGCACTTTGGTCATCTTTTTCATGTCGGTTCTCCTTCATATCTCAAATTTTTGTTTTGCTTGTTAGCACGCTGTTATATTACCACATTAGCACGATAAAGCAAGAGGTTTTTCGCATTTTGCTGTGCAGATACTGCACAACCGTTTTCTGCCGCTCAGCCGCCGTTTTCAGCCGGCCTCGTCTTGCAATCCGGGCATAAAACAGGTAAAATAAAAAGTTGTTGTTATTCTAAAAGGAATCCGGAGGGATCTCGTCATGCGTTATGACGCCGGAAGCTGTGACGTCGCCGTCGTCGGTGCGGGGCACGCGGGCATTGAGGCCGCGCTGGCCGCCACCCGGCTCGGGCTGGACACCGTCTGCTTTACCATCAATATGGATGCCATCGGCAACATGCCCTGCAACCCTGCCATCGGCGGTACGGGCAAGGGCCACCTCGTGCGCGAGCTCGACGCGCTCGGCGGCGAGATGGCGCGTGCGGCCGATCAGGCCTGCATCCAGTACCGGATGCTCAACCGCGGCAAAGGCCCGGCCGTGCACTCACTGCGTGCGCAGGCCGACCGGCGCAAATATCAGGCCGTGATGAAGCACACACTCGAGCTGCAGGCGAACCTGCGCGTCAAGCAGGCGGAGGTCGTCGCCGTCGAGACGGAGGACGGGCATGTCAGCGCCGTCGTGACGGCAAACGGCGCCGTCTACCGCTGCCGCGCGGCCGTGCTCGCCACGGGCACGTATCTGCACGGGCGCACGATCGTGGGCGATGTGCTGCGCGATTCCGGCCCCGACGGGCTGGCGGCCGCGGGCCCGCTGGCCGAATGCTGTCAGGCGCTGGGGCTGCGGATGCGCCGCTTCAAGACCGGCACGCCGCCGCGCGTGAATGCGCGCACGGTCGACTTCTCGCACATGGAGCTGCAGCCGGGCGACGCGCAGATCGAGCCGTTCTCGTTTTCCACCACGCACCCGGTTGAAAACAAGGCTGTCTGCTACCTTACCTACACCAACGAGCGCACACATGCCATCATCCGCGCAAACCTTGACCGCAGCCCGATCTACTCCGGCGTGATCGAGGGCGTCGGACCGCGCTACTGCCCGTCGATCGAGACGAAGATCATGACCTTCCCCGACAAGCCGCGCCACCAGCTGTTCATCGAACCGATGGGGCTCGACACGGAGGAGCTCTACATTCAGGGCTTCTCCTCCTCCCTGCCGGAGGATGTGCAGATCGAGATGCTGCACACGCTGCCGGGGCTCGAGCACGCGGAGATGACCCGCTGTGCCTACGCGATCGAATATGACTGCGTCGACCCGACGGAGCTGCTGCCGACGCTGGAAGCCAAGAAAGTGCCCGGCCTCTACGGGGCGGGGCAGTTCAACGGCTCGTCCGGCTATGAGGAGGCGGCGGTGCAGGGCTTTGTTGCGGGCGTGAACGCGGCGCTCAAGCTGCTCGGGCGCGCGCCGATGATCCTCCGCCGCTCGGACGGGTATATCGGCACGCTCGTGGACGATCTCGTCACCAAGGGCACGAACGAGCCGTACCGCATCATGACCTCCCGCTCGGAATACCGCCTGCTGCACCGGCAGGATAACGCCGACGAGCGCCTGAGCGCCATCGGTCACCGCATCGGGCTGGTGTCGGATGAACGCTTTGCCGCCGTGCAGGAAAAATACCGGCTGGTAGACGCCGAGTGCGCCCGTCTGGAGAAAACGCACCTCGCGCCGACCCCCGCGCTCGCCGCGATGCTCACCGCGCGCGGCACCGCGCCGACAAGCTCGGGCGTGAGCCTTGCCGACCTCCTGCGCCGGCCGCAGATCAGCTACGCCGACCTCGCGCCGTTCGACCCCGCGCGGCCGGAACTGCCGCGCGTCGTGACCGAGCAGGCGGAGATCCGGCTCAAGTACGCGGGCTACATCCAGCGCCAGCTGCGGCAGGTGGCGGAGTTCACCCGGCTCGAGGAGCGGCTGCTGCCGCCGGATCTGGATTACCGGCAGGTGTCCTGTCTGCGGCTCGAAGCGCGGCAGAAGCTCAGCGACATCCGTCCCGCGAGCCTCGGTCAGGCCAGCCGCATCTCCGGCGTCTCCCCCGCCGACATCGCGACGCTGATGGTCTATCTCGAGAGCCGCGAGGGGCAGAAGTAATGCAGAAGTAATATTATTGTACCATTCCCGGACGCGAACCCGCGTCCGGGAACTTTTTGCGCCCGAAACCATCTTACCCCTTGACAGACACACCGCCGCATGGTAGCCTAACTGTACCAACACGGTTAATACAGTTAATACGCTACGAAAGGTGGTGCTGCACTACGATCTCGATCAATTACCGCGATCCCCGGCCGATCTACGAACAGGTGCGCGACGGGCTGCGCCGGCTGATCGTGTCCGGCACGCTGCCGCTGGGCGAGAAGCTGCCCTCGGTGCGTGAGCTGTCGACACAGCTGACCATCAACCCCAACACGATCCAGCGCGCCTACCGCGAGCTGGAGACGGAGGGCTACATCTGCTCCGTCGCCGGGCGCGGCAGCTACGTCTGCGCCCAGATCCCGGACGATCCCGCGCGGCAGGACACGCTGCTGCAGCAGTTCGATGCAGCCGTGCAGGAGCTGCTGTACCTCGGCATGCGCAGCGAGGAGCTGCGCCGCCGCATTCCGGAAGGAGGAACGAACCATGATTGAAATCAGAGACGTTGTCAAGACGTTTGACGGTTTCCGCGCGCTCGACGGCGTGACCATGACCGTGCCGCGCGGCGCGGTGTACGGTCTCGTCGGGCCGAACGGCGCGGGAAAATCCACGCTCATCCGCCACCTGACGGGCATCTACCGCCCGGACAGCGGCACGATCGACATCGACGGTCAGCCCGTGTACGAAAACCCGGCCGTCAAGGCGCGCATCGCCTACATCCCGGACGATGTGTTCTATTTCCCGCAGGCGACGATCCCGGACATGATGCGCTATTACCGCGGCATCTACCCGAAGTTCGACGCCGAACGCTATCAGAAGCTCGGCGAGGTGTTTCAGCTCGATCCCAAGCGGCAGATCCGCCGCCTGTCCAAGGGTATGCAGAAGCAGGCCGCGTTCTGGCTGGCGATGTGCCTGCGGCCGGACGTGCTCGTGCTCGACGAGCCGGTCGACGGGCTCGACCCCGTCATGCGCCGTCAGGTCTGGAATCTCGTGCTGGCCGATGTCGCCGAAAACGGCACGACCGTGCTCATCTCGTCGCACAACCTGCGCGAGCTTGAGGACGTGTGCGACCACGTGGGCATCATGAACGGCGGCAAGATCCTGCTCGAGCATCCGCTCGCGGAGCTGCAGGCCAACATCGTCAAGGTGTTCGTCGCCCTGCCGGACGAGGCACAGCTGCCCGAGGGGCTCGACATCCTGCACCGCAGCGCACAGGGACACCTGCACACGCTGATCGTGCACGGCGACGCCGCCGAGGTCATGAACCGGCTCTCGACCGCGCAGCCGCAGTATCTCGACGTCGTGCCGCTGACGCTCGAGGAGATCTTTATTTATGAACTGGGAGGTGCAGACTATGCCGTCAAAGACATCCTTCTGTAACGGGACGGAATTTCGCAAGTGCCTGTCGCGCTGGTGGCCGCTGTGGGTCATCTACAGCGTCATTCTGTTCATCCTGCTGCCGGGTGTGCTGCTCAACGCGCGCACGACGACACCGTATATGACGACACCGTATGTGTCGACCGAGCAGATCGGTTACCTCTCGAACGTCATTCTCTCCGAGACGCAGATGCTGCTGCCGCTGACGGCGTTTTGCGCGGGCCTGCTCGCAGCCGCCGCCATGTTCGGCTATCTGTACACGCCGCGCGGCGCGGGACTGGCAGCGTCGCTGCCGATCCGGCGCGGGTGCATGTTCCGCACGCACCTGCTGGCGGGCCTTTTGATGCTGCTTTCGGCCGAGGCCGTGATCTTCGGTCTCGCCGTGCTCATCGAGGCGACACGCTTCGGACTCGTCATCGAGCCGTTGCTCATCTGGCTGGGTGTGCTCGCGCTTGAGACGGTCGTGTTCTACGGCATCGCCGTGCTGTGCGCCATGTTCACCGGCCATGTGGTCATGCTGCCGTGCCTGTACCTGCTCGTGAACTTCATCGCCGTGGGCTTCCAGCTGCTCGTCGAGGCCGTGCTCTACATGTTCGTGTACGGCATGTCGGGCATGGTGGATCTGCCGGTCGACTGGCTCTCCCCGCTGGTGCTGTTCATGCGGCGCACAAGTGTCGGTCACGCCGATCTGGTGCGTCCGATCAGCGGCACGGGGGCGGAGGTCGCCATTGCCAACTTCTCCGGCTGGATATATCCGCTCGTCTGGGCGGTGTTCGCGCTGCTGCTGCTCGTGTGCGCGGGTCAGCTCTACCGGCGCCGCCGCATGGAGAGCGCGGGCGACACCGTCGCCATCCCGGTGCTCAAGCCGGTGCTGAAGTACATCGTGGCGCTCTTCGCCGGTCTGGCAATGCCGGTCGGCGTGTACGGCATGCTGCTCAACGTGCCGGCCTACCGGGCACATCTGGCGCCGTTCCTGCTGCTGGCAGTCCTCGGCGCAGCGCTCGGCTTTGTCATCAGCGAGATGGTCATCCGCAAGTCCCTGCGCATCCCGCGCACGGTCTGGCGCGGCTGCGCGGTCACGGCGGCCGTGTGCTGCCTCGTCGTGATCGGCGCAAAGTGTGACCTCACGGGCTACGCCCGCCGCATCCCCGATGCCGCGCAGGTCAAAAGCGTGCGCATCATCTGCAACGGTTACAACTCCACGTTCTCCGAGGCGCAGAACATTCAGGCCGTGGAGGATATCCACCGCGCCGTCGTGTCCGAGCGCGAGAAGATCACGGACGACACCAGCATCACCAGTCTGCAGCTGACCTACAAGCTCTCGAACGGCAAGGTGCTGATGCGCGAATACACGCTCCCCGACACGAGCGCACGCCTGGAGCAGATCGAGCAGGTGCTCAACTGCGACGAGGCGCGCACCACGCGCAACACGCCGGAGCTGGCCGTAACGCTCGAGCACCTCACCTACGCCAACATCGGCTATGAGACCGAAAGCGGCGACTACCTCTACGTGGAGCTCACGGCCGAGCAGGCGCTCGACCTGTATGAAAACGCCATCGTACCCGACTGTGCGGACGGCACCATGGGCCGCGCCTGGCTGATCGACAGCGGCATGCGCAAGAGCACAGCCTACGCCGTGACCATCGACTATCAGCTCAGTCAATATGACCCGGCAACGGGCGAAACCGTCTATGCCAACGTTGACTATGTTCCGCTGACCGACTCCACACGCACGCTCGCGTGGCTGCGCGCGCACGGCATCGAGCCGCTGCTCGAGGGCGACTCGATCAAGTACGGCGGCGAGCCTGACGCCCAGCCGGCCGTCAACACCTACGAAACGGCCGACAGCAGCTCCGGCCGGTAACATCCGCACAAACAACATCCACCGCCCGCACAGGATCTGTGCGGGCGGTTTTTTGCCGCGCGTTCACAAATCAGACGCAGTGTTCACAAATGCTTTCGGGAATATTCGAAAAATCTTCGCCCTTTGTTCATGCGTGTGTTACAAATATCGACTACGATATAGACACTTCAAAAACAACACAGCCGGGAGGCAAACAACATGAACGACGCTTCCAATTTCCCCGAAAGCGAACAGCCGGAACAAAACCCCGCAGCATCGGACGCAGCCCAAGAGGCAGACGCGAACACATCCGCGCAGGCACAGACACCTGCCGACGACACCGCCGCCGCTGCGCGCACCTGCCCGCAGTGCGGTGCGGTGCTCAAGCCGGGCGCCAGCTTCTGCGCAAACTGCGGCGCGCCGGTGGACGACAGCGACGACGTGACCTACCACATCGTCCGCCCAGAGGCCGAGCGCAGCTATGAAGACGCGAATTTCCAGCCCAGCGACGACGCGGCCAATACCCCGCCGCGCTACTACACGCCGGACGCCGACGCATGGGCGGAAAAGCCCAAACGCAAGCGCCGCGCCCGCAGGCCCAGAACCGCGCGCACGCCCGAACAGAAGCGTCTCATCACGCGCATCGCGTGCCTGTGCCTCGTGTGTGCACTGCTGGGCGGGCTCGGCGGCGGCGCAGTCGCAGGGCTCATCAACCGCTCCGGCAAGAGCGCGGGAAGCTCCGCCTCCGGTTCGAGCGGCACACTCGTGACGCAGCCGGTCAGCTCTGACCCGAGCTCCGCCTCGGCCATCTACAGCCAGGCATGCAAGCAGGTCGTCGCCATCACGACCGAAGTGACCTACACCAACTACTTCGGTCAGACGAGCTCGCAGGCGAGCTGCGGCAGCGGCTTTTTCATCACGGAGGACGGCTACGTGCTCACAAACTACCACGTCATCTCCACCGCGCACCAGTACGGCTATGCCGTGTCCGTGCTCACCTACGACGGCACGACCTATCAGGCGACCATCGTCGGCGTGGACGAGGACAATGACATCGCCCTGCTCAAGATTGACGCCACCGGCGTGACGCCCGTCACCTTCGGCGACAGCGACAGTATGTCTGTCGGCGACACGGTCTACGCCGTCGGCAACCCGCTCGGCGAGCTGGAGTTCACCATGACGAGCGGCATGATCAGCGCGCTCGACCGCACGATCACCACCTCCGACGGCACCGACAGCGGCATCAACATGTTCCAGATCGACGCCGCCGTCAATGCCGGCAACTCCGGCGGCCCGGTGTACAACACCGCAGGGCAGGTCATCGGCATCGTGACCGCAAAATACAGCTCCTCCGGCGTGGAGGGTCTGGGCTTCGCCATCCCGGTCAATGACGCCGTGGCCATCGCAAACGACCTCATGAAAAACGGCACCGTGACTGACCGCGCCCAACTCGGCATCACGCTGCAGACCATTCCGGACAGTGCCGCGCAGTACTACAACATGCCGGACGGCGCGTATGTCAACGCCGTTAACAGCGGCAGCTGCGCCGAGAAGGCCGGCCTGAAGGCAGGCGACATCATCACCGCCATCGACGACACGGCTGTCTCCTCCGGCGATGCGCTGCGCAGTGCGCTGCGCGGCTACTCCGCCGGTGAGAGCGCTACGCTGACCGTCTCGCGCAGCGGCGAGACGCTGAAGCTGACCGTCACCTTCGACCGCGCCAGCGACAGCACGAAATAATTTGCTTCTCCTCAACTCCGGCGGCGGGTGACCGCCCCGCCGCCGAGCGTTTTCTGCATCCTCTCTTTTTCTTTCTCCATCTTCTTTTCCCCCCAGCGGAAAAGCGCCGCGCAGAGCGATCTGCACGGCGCTTTTTCCATGTCCGGACGCAGGGCTGCACGGTGACCGCCGCAGCGCACGGCACAACAAAAACCGGCAGCCAGAAGGCTGCCGGTTGCGGTTGCTTTGTTGGGTTGCAAGCTTACGCTGCTGCGATCAGTTGAACCAGCCCAGACCGAAGAACGTGCTGATCTGCACAAGCAGGATGAAGAACATGATCACGGGGCAGAGATACTTGATGCAGAAGGTGTAGAAGCCGTGGATGTGGCCGTTGTAGCCGCTGTCGATCTCGCCGTACAGGGATTTCGGCTTGATCTCCCAGCCGACCATGATGGACATGAGCATGGCGCCGAGCGGCATGGCAATGCCTTCGGAGATCATATCCATGAAGTCGAGCCAGTCAGCGCACCAGTCAGCCTTGGAGTTGATGTGGAACAGATCCTTCGGCGCGATGCCGTTGGAGCCGAGACCGTCAACCGCGACGAGGCAGGCCAGCAGGGTGATGGCGAGGCAGACGACGGCGAGCACCTTGTTGCGGTCACGCTCGTGACCCTTGGCGCTGGCGTGGTCGATGAAGGTGACGGAGACCGCCTCGATCAGGGAGATGGCGGAGGAGATCGCCGCGATCAGAACGAGGGCGTAGAAGATCAGGCCGAAGATGCCGCCGATGGTGCCCATGTCATGGAACACGTCCTGCAGCGTGGCGAACAGGAGGTTCGGGCCGCCGAGCTTGATCTCGGAGACGGCCATGCCCTTGGCGATGCCGTTGGCGACGGCCGCCGGGATAACGGCGAGGCCGGCCATGATGGCGACCATGGTATCGGAGATAACGATGATAACGGAGTTTTTCGGCAGGTTCTCACCCTTGCCGAGATAGGAGCCGTAGGTGATCATGGCGCCCATGGCAAGAGACAGGGAGAAGAACATCTGACCGCCGGCCGTTGCGAGAACTTCCATAAAGCCGGGCGCCTTCTCAAAGAAGCCCGCCTTCACAGCGTAGCCGGGGACGAACATGTACTTGAGGCCGACGTCCGCATTCGGAAGCGTCCAGGCACGGATGATGACGATGACGAGCATGACGAACAGTGCGGGCATGCCGATCGTGTTGAACTTCTCAATGCCGCCGCCGACACCGCCGCGGTTGATGAGATAGCAGATGGCCATGAACAGAACCATGCAGCCGATGCTGGCCCACGGGTTGGTGAGCAGAGCCCCGAAGGAGCTGCTGTCCGGCATACCGCTGAACATGCCGACGACATTGATGACCATGTAATAGATGCAGTAGCCGCCGAGGACCGAGTAGAAGGTCATGATCAGGAACGGGGCGATGATGGCCAGCCAGCCGATCCACTTGAACTTCTTCGAGACCTTCTTGTAGGCGTTGACCGGGCCGAAGCCGGTGCTGCGGCCGATCGCCAGCTCAGAGAGCATGATCGCGAAGCCGGCAAATGCCGCCAGAGCCAGGTAAACGATCAGGAAAGTGAAGCCGCCGCATCTGCCCATCTTGTACGGGAAGCCCCAGATGTTGCCGAGGCCGACGGCGGAACCGATGGCAGAGAGCAGAAAGCCGATTGTGCTGCCAAATGAACCACGTTTGTTTTCGTCCATTGTTTTTCCTCCAATTTCAAATTGCTTTTCCCCGGAACTCCCCCACCAAATAGCGCCGGACGATAACCGCTTCGTCCGGGCATCCATAACCGCAAGTGGGAAATTCTCGATGAACTTATTGCTAATTTACACTAAAAACCCGAAATTCGCAACCGTTTTTCGTGAATTTCGTTCACAAACTGTTCATTTTAGACGATGCCATAGATTGGGCCATCCGAACGTGACCACTTTTTAGATATTCTGACGGCGTCACGAAAATGGCAACTCCCATTATTTTGATATTCTGTTTTCGAATGGGTAACTTTACTGAAATATATTCGAAACACATTCGTCCATATGACACATACACAAAGACATCTTTTGCCGTCGGGAGTCTTGCATTTTTCCGGCGTTCATGTATAATGTCTTTGTTACCCTGTGATTATGATTAGGAGGAATTTCAAATGACATATGAGATGGATATCGCCGGGCTAAAGCGCGATCTGCCCCTGTGCAAGGTCTCCGATGACCTGTACATCGGCGCGTTCGTCATGTTTGGCGATGTGGAGCTGACCGTGCACTGCGCGGCCGAGCTGCTCAAGCTGACGCCGGAATATGACTATCTGATCGCCCCCGAAGCGAAAGCCATCCCGCTGGTGTATGAAATGGCCCGTCAGAGCGGTGCGGACAAGTACTTCGTCGCCCGCAAGAAGGCCAAGGCCTACATGAGCAGCGTGTTTCAGGTGCACGTCAAGTCCATCACGACGCAGGGCGTGCAGACGCTCGTGCTCGACCAGACGGATGCGGAGCTGATCCACGGCAAACGCATCGTCATCGTCGACGACGTGATCTCGACCGGCGAGTCGCTGCGCGCGATGGAGGAGCTCGTCAACGAGGCCGGCGGCATCATCGTCGGCAAGATGGCCGTGCTCGCCGAGGGCGACGCCAACGACCGTCCCGACATCACCGTGCTGGGCAAGCTGCCGCTGTTTAACCCCGACGGCACGCCGAAGGCATAATAACACACAGACTTTCGCGGGCGCTGCCGATGCAGCGCCCGCGCGTCATATGACCGTCTGCATTTTGCAGCGCATTCGGGAGGAACGCGTATGAACCTGCTCTTTGCGATCAACGGGGGCTATATCCCCACATTTCTAAATTGTATGCGCAGCGTGCTGCTGCACGGCGGCGCGAGCCATTACGAGGTCTTTATCCTGCACTCCGATCTCACGCCCGCCGATGAGGAGCGCGTGCGCGCGGCGCTGCCCGAGGTCGGGCTGCACTTTGTGTTCGTCGACCCCGCGATGTTCGACGGCTTTCCGGAGTCGAAGCGCTACCCGCGCCAGATCTATTACCGCATCGCAGCGCCCCTGCTGCTGCCGGACACGCTCGAGCGCATCCTCTACCTCGATGCGGACACGGTCATCATCAATCCCCTCACGCAGCTGTATGCCGCGCCGTTCGGAGATGCGTATTTCATGGCCTGCACGCACACGCGCAAGCTGCTCGAAAAGCTCAACGCCGCGCGTCTGGGCATGGACGAGGCCGCGCCCTACATCAATACCGGCGTGCTGCTGTATAACCTCCCCGCCCTGCGTGCCGACCTCGACATGGAGCGTGTGCGCGCTTTTGCCGATGAAAAGCAGGACGTGTTCCTGCTGCCGGATCAGGACATTCTCACCGCGCTCTACGGCGACCGGGTGCACCTGCTCGACAGCATGGTCTACAACCTCAGCGACCGCATCCTTGCGCTGCACAACGCGCAGCTGCTTGCCGAGCCGGTCGATCTCGACTGGGTGCGCGCGCATACGGTCATCATCCACTACTGCGGCCGGCTCAAGCCGTGGAAGCCGCACTATGTCGGCGTGCTCGACGTGTTTTACCACGAGCTGATGGATGAGATTCAGGAATAAATAAAAAGCATGCGTCCCGAACGATCGGGACGCATGCTTTTTATCCGCGCAGGCCGCCGAAAAATGTGCGCAGCGCGTCCGCGCAGTCGTCCGAGAGCACGCCGCCGTAAATGGCGGGGTGGTGGCCGTAGCGCTCCTCAAAGAGGTTGAGCACGCTGCCGCACGAGCCGAAATTCGGCTCCTTCGCGCCGTAGACGACGACCGGCACACGGGCGTTGATGATCGCCCCGGCGCACATGGGGCACGGCTCGAGCGTGACATAGAGCGTGCAGCCGTCGAGCCGCCACGTGCCGCGCGCGCGGCACGCCTCGGCGATGGCCTCCATTTCGGCGTGGGCATCGGCGCGGTGCGTGCGCTCGCGGCGGTTGCGCCCGCGGCCGATGATGCGGCCCCCGGCATCGACGATCACGCAGCCGACCGGCACCTCCCCGTCGGCCGCCGCGGCGTGCGCGAGCGTGAGCGCCGCGCGCATATATTCCTCGCGCTCCACAGGCGCTCTCCCCTTTCAAAAAACCGGCGCTGTTAAAATAACAGCGCCGGAAACACGTTTTGGACGAAAACCGATCAGGCCAGAGCCGCCGTGATGATGGACATCTGGTAGACCTCCTCGGCGTCGCAGCCGCGGGACAGGTCGTTGATGGGCGCGTTCAGGCCCTGCAGGATCGGGCCGTAGGCCGCAAAGCCGCCCAGACGCTGCGCGATCTTGTAGCCGATGTTGCCGGCCTCGATGCACGGGAAGATGAAGGTGTTGGCGTGACCCGCGACCGGAGAGCCGGGGAACTTCAGCTGGCCGACGACTGGGGAGACGGCAGCGTCAAACTGCATCTCACCGTCGAGCTTCAGCTCGGGCGCGAGCTCCTTGGCGATGACGGTGGCGTCATGGCTGAGCGCGACCGTGCCGCCCTTGCCGGAGCCCTTGGTGGAGAAGCTCAGCATGGCGACCTTCGGATCCATGCCGAAGATCTCGGCAGTCTTGGCGGTCTCGATGGCGACCTCGGCCAGCTTCTGCGCGGCGGAGAAGGTGACCTCACCGGTGGCCTTGTCGACGTTGTCCTGATAGTCGATGTTGATGGCGCAGTCGCCCATGGCGAGCATTTCATCGCCGCGGACCATGATGAAGCAGGAGCTCACGAGGTGGGCGCCCTTCTTGGTCTTGATGAGCTGCAGCGCCGGACGGACGGTGTCCGCGGTGGAATAGGTCGCACCGCCGAGCAGCGCATCGGCCACGCCCATCTTCACGAGCATGGTGCCGAAGTAGTTGCCCTTCTGGAGGTTGGCGCGGACTTCTTCCATGGTCATTTTGCCCTTGCGCAGGTCGAACATGCACTGGGCCATCTCGTCCATCTTGTCATAGTTGGCGGGATCGATGATCTCGAGCCCCTCGATGTCAAAGTTGCCGGCCTTGGCCGCAGCCTTCACGTCCTCAACGTTGCCGACGAGGATCGGCGTCAGGAAGCCGCCCTGCTTCAGGCGGGCAGCGGACTCGAGGATGCGGGCATCGGTGCCCTCGGTGTAGACGATCTTGCGCGGATTGGCTTTGAGAACTTCAACCAGATTTTCAAACATGGTGTTTTCCTCCAATATGTTCATCTATTTTCTGTTTTTCTGTGAACATGGTTTCACAATTAAATAGTGTAACACCACCTCCGACGTTTTTCAACCCCCGCACACAATTTTAAAAAGAGGTTGTTGCCGTTTGGGCGCGGGCGTGGTAAAATACAGACCGTTATCAGAACGTTACAGGAGGTGCGGCATGGAACGCAATTTTGCTGCCGTCATGTCGGAGCTGCGCCACGCGCGCGGGCTGTCCCAGCGCAAGGTCGCAGCCGACCTGAAGATCAGTCAGGCGCTGCTGTCCCACTACGAAAACGGTGCGCGTGAGCCCGGGCTCGCGTTCGTGTGCAGGGCGTGCGATTACTACGGCGTGAGCGCCGACTTTCTGCTCGGCCGTGCGCCGAGCCCGACCTGCACGCCCGAACAGCTCGAGGCACTGCGCGCGCTCGTGCAGGACGTGCGCACAGCCGCTGACCGCGCCGAGGCCGCACTGGAGGAGATTTCCCTATGATCCCACAAGAAAACATCCGCAATTTTTCGATCATTGCCCACATTGACCACGGCAAGTCCACCCTGTCCGACCGGCTCATCGAGCTATGCGGCGCAGTGGATCAGCGCGAAATGGAGGACCAGCTGCTCGACAACATGGATCTCGAGCGCGAGCGCGGCATCACGATCAAGGCGCGCGCCGTCGGGCTGACCTATCACCGTGACGGCAAGGTCTACACACTCAACCTCATCGACACGCCGGGCCACGTGGACTTCAACTACGAGGTCAGCCGCTCGCTCGCCGCGTGTGAAGGCGCCGTGCTGATCGTGGATGCCTCGCAGGGCGTGGAGGCACAGACGCTCGCCAACACCTACCTTGCGCTCGACCATGATCTTGAGATCCTGCCGGTCATCAACAAGATCGACCTGCCCGCCGCCGACCCCCAGCGCACCAAGACCGAGATCGAGGACATCATCGGCATCCCGGCCATGGACGCGCCTGAGATCTCGGCCAAGCAGGGCATCAACATTCAGGCCGTGCTCGACGACATTGTCGACCACGTCCCCGCCCCGCAGGGCGACCCGAATGCCCCGCTGCAGGCGCTCGTGTTCGACAGCCAGTATGACAGCTACCGCGGCGTCATCGTGCTCATGCGCATCGTGGCCGGCACGTTCCGGCGCGGCATGGAGGTGACGCTCATGTCCACCGGCGCATCCTATAAGGTGCTCGAGGTCGGGCATCTGCGTCCCATCGGGCTTGACCCGTGCGACGAGCTTGGCTGCGGCGACGTGGGCTACTTCACCGCAAGCATCAAAAACGTGGAGGACACACGCGTGGGCGACACCGTCACCGAGACGGCCCGCCCCGCCGCCGAGCCGCTGCCCGGCTACCGCCCGGCGCGGTCGATGGTCTACTGCGGCATCTACACCGAGGACGGCTCAAAGTACCCCGATCTGCGCGACGCGCTCGAAAAGCTCAAGCTCAACGACGCCTCACTCTCGTTCGAGCCGGAGTCGTCGGTCGCGCTCGGCTTCGGCTTCCGGTGCGGCTTTCTCGGCATGCTGCACATGGAGATCATTCAGGAACGCCTCGAGCGCGAGTTCGACCTCGACCTCATCACGACGCTGCCGAGCGTCATCTACCGCATCACAAAGACCGACGGCACGGTGCTCATGATCGATAACCCCCATGACTACCCGAACCCTGCGTCCATCGAAGTCGCGGAGGAGCCGTATGTGAACGTGTCGATCATCACGCCGCAGGAATTTGTCGGCAACATCATGCCGCTGTGTCAGGATCTGCGCGGCGAGTATAAGAACATGCAGTATCTCGACAGCCGCCTTGTGGAGCTGCACTACGAGATGCCGCTCAACGAGATCGTCTACAACTTCTTCGACACGCTCAAGGCGCGCACGAAGGGATACGCCTCGCTCGACTACGAATTTTCCAGCTATCACCCGAGCGAGCTCGTGAAGGTGGACATGCTGCTCAACGGCGATCAGGTCGACGCGCTGAGCTTCATCGCCCACAAGGACAAGGCCTACGGCCGGGCGCGCAAGCTGTGCGAGAAGCTCAAGGAGAACATCCCGCGGCAGCTGTTCGAGATCCCGGTGCAGGCCGCGATCGGCGGCAAGATCATCGCGCGCGAGACCGTCAAGGCCCTGCGCAAGGACGTGCTCGCCAAGTGCTACGGCGGCGACATCACGCGCAAGAAAAAGCTGCTCGAAAAGCAAAAGGAAGGCAAGAAGAAAATGCGCCAGCTCGGCACGGTCCAGATCCCCACGGAGGCATTTCTCGCCGTGCTCAAGCTCGATGACTAAGGAGGCTCACCATGCTCGAATTCCGTTTTGACACCCAGCTGCTCATCGAGGGTCACGGCCTCGATGAGGACGCGATCCACGACTACATCCTCGCCAACATCGCGGGCGACTGCCTGCTCGCCGTGGGCGACGAGGACCTCATCAAGATCCACTTCCACACGAACACGCCCTGGAAGGTGCTCGAATACTGCGCCGGCCTCGGCGACATCCACGACATCGTCATCGAAAACATGGAACGTCAGGAAAACGGCCTGCACGGCTGAGCGATCCGGGCGCAAAAACCGGCAGAGCGTTGGCTCTGCCGGTTTTTCATGTTTCGTATGCAGTCAGTTCGCGTAGGCCTCCGCCACGAGCTTGCCCTGCACCAGATAGCGCTGGTGATTGTCCCCGCGGTAGCAGGTCGAGAGCGTCAGCACGCGGTCGCCCGGCTGCGGCCATGCGTCCTCGCGGACATTGGCCTGCAGACTTTTTTGCGCGCGCACATCGTCAAAATACGCCGTGAAATCCTCTGCGTCCGCAAAATCATGGCACAGCAGCAGATGCTCGCTCGAGTGCGGATAGGCCGCGAAGATCTCATACACGAGCATCCGGTCCGGGAGATAGACGTAGATATAGCGGTGCGACTCAAAGACCTCCGCGTCCGAAAAGCTGTTGAGCTGGGCAAACATGCGTCCGTTGCGCAGATTGTGCCCGTAGAGCACGGTCATGGGGTCGGAAAAGTCCTTCCGGTTGTAGCTCTGGCTGAAGATGCTGCCGCCGCTGTAGTACGCGCCGTTTTCGCTGTGCTTGGAGTAATACTCCTGATCATCATCGCCGTCACGCTGCAGCACGGCATAGCTGATGTCGGTATCCGGGATCTTGATCCACGCATAGATATCCGGATTCATAGCCTGCAGCTCGTCAAAATCGACCGGGATCTTCACGCGCTCAAGCTGAAAGCTGCCGCCGTCGTCGGAAATGTTGGTGCGCATCCGGTCGCCGAAGGCCTGCCCCTGATAGTACTGCACGATATACCACACGCACCACGCACACGCGCACAGCGCCGCGAGCGCCACGAGCACCAGCACGCTGCGCACAAGGATCTTTTTCTTCTTCATCGTTCACCTCATAAAAGCAAAAGCCCCATGAAGATCATGGGGCTTTGTTATCCATGTGACCGCCGGTTCACTTGACGCGAATCAGCTTTTTGCCGCAAAACAGCACCGCTCCGACCGCTGCGATGGCCGCAAGGATCACCCACAGGATGCTGAAGGACTCGCCGGTCTGCGGAGAGGTCGTGCCCTTGTCAGGCGTGACAGTTGTATCGGTATTGTTCTTCTCGGGGCTGACGACCGCGCCGGCGGCAAACGCCGTCGCCGACAGGGCAAACACGAGAACGAGTATCAAAAGAATGGCCACAAAACGCTTCATTGTGAACTCCTCCATTCATATTTCAGCAATTTTAAATATGGTATGATTCTACACCAACCGCACACAAATTGCAAGGGGGTAATTGCAAACAATATCCGTTTCCTCCCGGTTACCCCTCCACCGGCTCGTAAAAAATGCTCAGGATCAGCTCCAGCAGCGCGTCCGAATCGACCTGATACTCCGCGTGCCGCTGCTCGCCCATGACCGACGTGCCGGGGACATTGACGATGTCGTCCGAGAAGTGCATCCCGCTCGCCTGCTGCGCCAGATAGACCATCATGGCGGTGTTGATGTTCGTCGTGGTGTTGCGCCGGACGTTGTTGTAGAGTGCAAGGATGCTTGCCGGATCCTCCTTGACCTGCGCGAGCATTTTGTGCATGAGCGCAAGCACGACCTGCTTTTGCCGCTGCATGCGCTGGTTGTTGCCCTCGGTTGAGTCGGCGCGGTAGCGGATATAGCTTTCCGTGAGCTGGCCGGTGAGCGTCACGGGCTGCCCGGCGGCAAAGCCGGGGATGCTCGTGTCCGGCGTGACCGTCACGCCGCCGACGCTGTCGACGAGCTGGCGGATGCCCTGCATATAGATTGAGCCGTAGACCGGGATCGGCAGATCGTAAAACAGGCGCGAGACAGCCGCGCTCGTCAGCTCACAGCTGCGCTCCGCCCCGTCGCCGTAGGCGTAGGCAAGCGCCAGCTGCGCCGTAGCCGTGCCGACGTGCTCGCCCGCGCTGTCGAGAATATCGAGCGTACACATCGCGTCGCGCGAGATGGAGATGAGCGTCATCTCCTTGTTGCGCAGGTCGAGCACCGCAAGGATGTTCGCATCCGACTGGTTGGCGTTGCCGTAGATGCCGCTGGCATCCTGCTTGACCTGCTCATCCACGCCCATGAGCAGGATCGTGACGATATCGGTGTTGTAGCGGTAGAGCCGGTCATTGTAGCGCACCGTGCCCGAGCCGAGCGACTCCACATCGTCCCGGGAAATGTTCATCCCGTCGTCATCGGTCAGCGCATTGCGGCCGATCGCAGACAAAACCAATACCGTTGCGACCAGCAGCAGCGCGATGGCGAGCAGCACGCACACGATGATGACCAGCACGCGCGTGCCGCGGCTCATGCGCTTTTTCGGCGGGCGCTCCGCCGGTGTCTGACGTTCGTCTGGCACAGCTGTCCCCTCCTTCGTCCTGCAGATATTTCTCTGCGCATGATACCACGTTTTGGCCTGTGTTGTAAAGCCAGGCGCAGTGTTTGCGGTTGACTTTTGTGCGCCGCGCGCCTATCTTAAAGGCAGAAGCATACAAAATTCCGGAGGTCCTGCTATCTATGGGCGAAGACAAGAAATCAAACCGCTGGGTCAGCGCATGGAGCACCAGCCCCATCGACGCGAGCCTGTCCGAGACCGGCGTGCTCGACCGGCTCGGCGTCGCCGTGACGGACGTGTCCGCGCGCACGGCCGTGCAGCTCACGGCCGGCGGCACGCACGTGCGCCTGACGCTCTCGAACGTGTTCGGCGTGCTGCCGCTGCACGTGGCCGCCTGCACCGTCGCCATCGGCGCGGACGATGCGCGCGGCATCGACCCGGCCACGCTGCACACCGTGACCTTCGGCGGCGAGCGCTGCGTCCGCATCGCCGCCGGGACGAGCTGCACCTCCGATGCCGCCGCGCTGCCGGTCGCCGCCGGGCAGACGCTGACCGTCACGGTCTTTTACCGCGGCATCAACGCCATGCGCACGATCGGGCTCATCGGCGGGTGCAGCTACGCCGAGCTCGGCAACTGCACGCGCCGCCCCCTGCTGCATCTGGCCATACCGATGCAGCACACGGCAGAGACCGGCGCGTACGAGGTCATCCCCGCGCTCACGGAGATCGACGTGTTGGCAGCGCCCGGGACGCACGCGTGCGTCATCTTCGGCGACTCAACCGTGGCAAACGAGCTGCCGCGTCTGCTGGCGGCGCGCCTGCGCACCAATGGGATCGGCAGCGTGAGCGTGACGCAGGCCGCCATCAAGGGCGACCGGCTGGTGGCCGACGGCGTCGGCCGCGCGGCGAAGCTCCTCGGCGGCGCGGGCGTGAAGCGCTTTTCGCGCGACGTGCTCGCGCAGGCGGGCGCGGACATGGTACTCGTCAAGCTCGGCGCCAATGATCTCATCCACCCGCACTGCCGGAGCAAGCAGGGACTGCTGACCCCGGTCACGTTCGCGCAGATGACCGCAGGCTACCGCGCGCTCGCCGACATGGCGCACGCGCAGGGCGTGCGCATCTGGTTTTGCGAGCTCACGCCGTGGAAGGGCTATACAAGAAACCTCTTCGGCCGCGGGGACGACATTCAGTGGTCACCGGAATATGACGCGCTGCGGCTGGAGCTCAATGCCTGGTTCCAGAGCGCGGACTGCCCCGCCGACGGCTACATCCCGCTGGGCGCTCTGGCAGACCCCGACGACCCGGACGCGCTCATCCCGGCCTACACGACCGACGGCGTGCACCACACGCCCGCCGGACAACGCGCGCTCGCAGCCCTGATCCCGGAGGACATCTTCCGGGCACCGCAGAAGGAGGTATCTCCATGATCGACATCCGCCCCGCAACCGCAGACGATCTGCCGCGCATCGAGCAGATCTACGACGCGATCCACACCGCGGAGGAGACCGGCACCGCCAGCGTCGGCTGGGCGCGCGGCGTCTATCCGACACGCGCGACCGCACAGGCCGCACTCGACGACGGGGCACTGTTTGTGCTCACAGACGGCGGTGCGCTCGTCGCCGCCGGACGCATCGACCGCACGCAGGTGCCGGTATATGCGCAGGTGCCGTGGCAATACGCAGCGCCGCCGGAGCAGGTGCTCGTGCTGCACACGCTCGTCGTTGACCCGACGATCGCCGGGCACGGCTACGGCACGCAGTTCGTGCGCTTTTATGCCCGGCGCGCCCGCGCGCTCGGCTGCACGGTGCTGCGCATCGACACGAATGCAAAAAACGCCGCCGCCCGCCGGCTCTACGCCCGTCTCGGCTTCCGCGAGGCCGCCATCGTGCCGTGCACCTTCAACGGCATCGCAGGCGTAGAACTCGTCTGTCTGGAAAAACGGCTGGACGCAGAATAGACGCCATACAGAAAAAACCGCAGTCCGTAGACTGCGGTTTTTTCGTTGCTCCGTTCACAGCGTCGGGCGCTCGCCGTACATCCGCGTGTAGTAGCTCCGGTACTCGCCGGAGACGATCTCCTCCCACCAGGCGCGGTGCGCAAGATACCAGTCAATCGTGCGGCCGATGCCGTCGGCGAACTTTGTCTCCGGCAGCCAGCCGAGCTCCGTGTGGATCTTCGCGGGGTCGATGGCATAGCGCAGGTCGTGCCCCTGCCGGTCAGCGACGTAGGTGATGAGGCTTTCGGGCTTGCCAAGCTTGCGGCAGATCAGGCGCACGATGTCGATGTTGCGCATCTCGTTGTGGCCCCCGATGTTGTACACCTCGCCGATGCGCCCGCGCTCGACCACGAGGTCGATGGCCCGGCAGTGGTCGGTGACATACAGCCAGTCGCGCACGTTCAGTCCCTGCCCGTACACCGGCAGCGGACGGTCGGCGAGGGCGCTCACGATCATGAGCGGGATGAGCTTTTCCGGAAACTGATACGGCCCGTAGTTATTCGAGCAGCGCGAGATCGTGACCGGCAGACCGTAGGTGCGTCCGTACGCGCCCACGAGCAGGTCAGCCGCGGCCTTGGAGCTGCTGTAGGGCGAGCTCGTGTGCAGCGGTGTCTGCTCGGTGAACAGCAGCTCCGGCCGGTCAAGCGGCAGGTCGCCGTAGACCTCATCGGTCGAGACCTGATGGAAGCGGATGTTTCCGTATTCGCGGCAGGCGTCCATGAGCACGGACGTGCCGATGATGTTCGTCTGCAAAAACAGCGACGGGTCGGCGATCGAGCGATCCACATGGCTCTCGGCCGCGAAGTTGATAACCACGTCGGGGCGCTCCTCGGCAAAAAGGGCGTAGACCGCCTCACGGTCGCAGATGTCCACCCTGGCAAAGCGGAAATTCGGCTGCCCGAGCAGCGGTGCGAGCGTGGAGAGATTGCCGGCATAGGTGAGCTTGTCGATGCACACGAGCCGGTCGTCCGGATAGCGCTCACGCAGGTAAAACAGGAAATTCGCGCCGATGAAGCCGGCGCCGCCGGTTATGAATCTAGTCATGCAGTTCCCTCTCAAACACCAGCTTGTCCTCCGCGACCGCGCGCAGATGCGCGCCGTAGGGCGCGTTTTGATACTGCGTGGCGGCAGTCAGCAGCTGCGCCTTCGTAAGCCAGCCCATGTGATAGGCCACCTCTTCCGGCGCGGAAATGATGACGTCCTGCCGGTTCTGCACCGTCTGGACAAAGACCGCCGCGTCCATGAGGCTCTCGACCGTGCCGGTGTCGAGCCACGCAAAGCCCCGGCCGAGCAGCTGCACCTTCAGACGGTCGTCCTCGAGATAGAGCCGGTTGAGATCCGTGATCTCCAGCTCGCCGCGCGCAGAGGGGCGCACCTGCCGCACCTTTTCCACGACACGGTTGTCGTAAAAATACAGCCCCGTGACGCAGTAATTCGAGCGCGGGTTTTGGGGCTTTTCCTCGACGGACAGCACACGCTTGTTCTGGTCGAACTCCACGACGCCGAAGCGCTCGGGGTCCTTGACATGATAGCCGAAGATCGTGGCATAGCCCGCCTCGGCATCCTTGACCGCCTCGCGCAGATTGCTGCGAAAGCGGTTTCCGTAGAAAATATTGTCGCCGAGGATCATGGCGCACGTGTCATCGCCGATGAAATCCTCCCCGATCAGAAACGCCTGCGCGAGCCCGTCCGGGTGCGGCTGCACCGCATAGGACAGCCGGATGCCGAACTGGCTGCCGTCGCCGAGCAGACGCTCGAAGCGCGGCGTGTCCTCCGGCGTGGAGATGATGAGAATGTCTCGGATGCCCGCGAGCATGAGCGTCGAGAGCGGGTAGTAGATCATGGGCTTGTCGTACACCGGCAGCAGCTGCTTGGACGTGACCCGCGTGAGCGGGTACAGCCGTGTGCCGGAGCCCCCGGCGAGGATGATACCTTTCATCGTCTGTGCCTCCCTTTTCAGTCTCTGCGGTACAGGTCGCGGGTGTATACCTTCTCCGGTACGTCGTCGAGCGCGGACTCGGCGCGGTTGGCAACAATAACGGCCGCCATGCGCTTGAATTCCGTCAGCGACGCGATCACCGGCAGGCCGTCAAAGGAGGCGGCCCTGAGCGTCGGCTCATAGATCACGACGCTCGCGCCCGCGCGGCGCAGCCGCTCGATGACGCCGCGGATGCTCGACTCGCGGAAGTTGTCCGAATCGGCCTTCATCGTCAGACGGTACACACCGACGACGCCGCCCGCCGCCTTCTTCAAAATCTGGCGGGCGATGTGATCCTTGCGCTCGTCATTGGCCGTGACGGCGGCGCTGATGATGCGGTTCGGAATGTCACCGAAGTTCGCCACCAGCTGGCGCGTGTCCTTCGGCAGGCAGTAGCCGCCGTAGCCGAACGACGGATTGTTGTAATGTGCGCCGATGCGCGGGTCAAGGCACACGCCGTCGATGACCTGCCGCGTGTCGAGCCCCTTGAGCTCGCAATAGGTATCGAGCTCATTGAAGTAACTCACGCGCACGGCGAGATACGTATTGGCAAAGAGCTTGATGGCCTCGGCCTCCGTCGCGTTCGGGTACAGCGTCGGGATGTCCTGCTCCGCCGCGCCCTGCTGCAGCAGGGCCGCAAACAGGCGCGCATCCGCCTCCGTCGCCGTTCCGCCGTGCGGACAGCCGACCACGATGCGGCTCGGGTGCAGGTTGTCATACAGCGCCCTGCCCTCGCGCAGAAATTCCGGCGAGAACAGCAGCCGCCTGCAGCCGAACGCCCCCACGGCGCGCTCCGTGTAGCCGACCGGCACCGTGGACTTGATGACCACGAGCGCGCCGGGATTGACCCTGCCAACGAGCGAGAGCACCGCCTCGACGGTCGAGGTGTTGAAGATCTGCCGCTCGGGGTCATAGTCCGTCGGCGTGGCGATGATGACCACGTCCGCCGTGCGGTAGGCCTGCCCGGCGTCCACGGTGGCCGTGAGCGTGAGCGGCTTCGCGCGCAGAAATTCCGTGATCTCGGCGTCGGCGATCGGCGAGACGCCGCGGTTGATGTTTTCGGCTTTGGCGGGGGTCGTGGTCACGGCGGTAACGGCGTTGTGCTGCGCGAGCAGCACCGCCTGTGCCAGACCGACATAGCCCACGCCGGCTACAGTGATGTTCATATCGGTTCTCCGGTTTCTCTGAGGATTTGGGGGGTATACACAGCGCTCACGGCTCGCGCCGGCCGCCGAGGATGTCGTAGTACCGCATCAGCGCGATCCGCTCCCTGGCGAGGCGGATCGACCCCACAGCGCTGTTGTCCGCGCCGGTGCGCTTCTCGGCGGCGTAATGCACCATGCGCGCAAGCCATGCCGCGGGCAGCAGATACGGCCGCTTTTGCAGGTACGGGTAGCGGCGCTCGAGATAGGCCCGCTTCGGAAACACCGTGCGCAGCACGCCGCTCCGCTCCCCGGTGCGGCTGGCCTTGACGGCGTTGATGGTCACGGTGGAGGAATGCAGCCGCGTGTAGTCGTTCGAGCCGTACACGCCGCCGCAGAGCGTGTCGTGCAGCAGGGGTTCGGTGTCGATGGCGGCATCCCACGGCGCAGGCAGGGCAAACGCGATGCCCAGCCCGTCGCGCGCGATGCAAAACGCAGCCCGTGCAAACGTCGCCGCGTGCACACGCGCACACTGCGCGTGCAGGCGCTGCCAGTCGATCTGGTCGTAGTACGCCCGCGCCCACAGGCCGATGTCGCAAAACTGCCGCAGGCCGATGCCGCAGCCGACAAAGTGCTTGTAGGCGTGCAGGATCAGGTACAGCAGGTGCTCATGCGGCGGCATGGCGAGAAAACCGTCAATTTCAGTGGGTTGGAGGTCGGGAAAAAACCGGTTCAGGTCGTCGTGCGCGTCCTCGGCGGAATCAAACAGGCGGCGGTGCATCTCGATATACAGCGGGCTGCCCTTTTTCGTGTAGGATACCTCATCCGCCGTGGCCAGCTCGTTCCCGGGCGTGTCGGTGGTCAGACCGTTTTCGAGCAGCGCCTCATGGCAGGCGGGAAATTCGCCGTCCGGGATGCAGAGGTCGTCGTCAGCGCTGATGCGGTGATCCTCCAGCGGATACAAACGGCTGCAAAGCCGGCCCTTGACCACGATGGGGTGCAGTCCCGCCGCGCGGAGCTTTTGGTAAATGGCGGCAAACTCTGCCGCGCGCACGGTCTGGCTCAGCACCTGCGCGATGACCTGCTGCTTGACGGACGCGAACAGCGCGGCGTTTTCCGCCGCGGCGGGCGCTTTGCGGGCAGCCTCAAACACGAGCGGCAGCAGCTTCTGCTGCCCCGCCAGCGCAAAAACAGCAGACCAGTCCACGTTTTCAGCGGGTATCTCCCCGCCGGAAACGGCCACTTTGACGATATGCAGAAATTGTGTTTCGGTAGCGGTCAGGGTCATGTTCGTGTGCCGAGCCCTTTCTTTGTGTGATTCGATGGCGTGCGTGACAAGCAGCGACGCCGCGCCGAGCAGCGCGCCAAGCGTATTGCAGAGCACGTCGTCCGTCTCCGCAAGTCCCAGCGCAAAGCGATACTGCGCGCACTCGATCCCCGCGCTGAGCAGGCAGCCGGCAAGCACTGTGATGCCGATCCGCCGCCGGTAGTTCCATCGCCGCGGCAGCGCATTCGAGAGCGTCAGCCCCAGCGGGAAAAAGAGGAACACGTTCATCAGCATCTCGCGGTAGAGCTCCGGCTGGTCTTTCGCCTCCATCAGCGCGGCAAATGGCCGGAGAACGACGTCGTAGTCGCCGGGGGTGCGGGTCAGGATGGTAGCATAGAGGATGATGAAGGCAGCCACGCAGGCGAGCACGGGGTTGAGAAGCACTCGTCTCCGCTCTCCGACGTGCTGGCAGAGCACGGGCCAGAGAAGGAGCAGGACAGTCATCACCAGCAGCAACATTTCCGGTGGCCTGGTATAGATATAATTAAACATTCAGCAGGTAGTCTATGAATTCCCGCACGGCTCCACGGCCGCCAAGATGCCGACAGTTATAATCCACCGCCTCCAGCACACGAGGCACAGCATCTAACGGAGCGGCCGTTACACCACAATAATGGATGCACGGCAAGTCATTGAGGTCGTCACCGATGTAGGCAATCTCCTGAGGAGTAGCATCGTATCTTGCGGCAACCTCTTGAAGTTTGGCCAGCTTATCAGATACACCCTGATACAGCTCCGCGATCTTCAATTCCTTCGCCCGCTGGGCGACGATTTCGGAGGAACGTCCGGTAATAATTACAGGCACGATGCCATGCACCGGTAGGATGTGCGCGATGGCGTACCCGTCCCGCACATCGAAGGCCTTCATGACCTCACCCTGTGCACCGACATAAATGCGGCCATCGGTCAGTGTGCCGTCTACGTCCATGATAAGGAATTTGATTTTCATCCAACAATTCCCGCCTTGTAGATATCCTGCATCAGGATGGAACCCACCACACAGTCACGCTCATCCAGGACCGGCATGCCGGTGATGCGCAGGTCGCTCATTTTTTGCAATGCGTTCACAGCCATGTCGCGGCTGTCGATGTACTTGGGGGACTTGGTCATGACATTGTCCACAATCTCGTTGTAGACATCCACGCCGCGCTCCAACATCCGGCGCAAATCTCCGTCCGTAATAATGCCCTTGAGTCTATGGTCGCCGTCTACGATCGTAACCATGCTCAAGCCCTTACTGCTCATTTCAACGATGGCGCTGCGGAGCGTGCTGCCCTCTGCTATAACGGCGTTTTCCTGATCAGTGTGCATGATATTGGACACCTTTACCAGTAGCTTCTTGCCCAGCGCACCGGCAGGATGGTGCAGCGCAAAGTCGTTCTTCGTGTAATTGCGCAGCTTAGAAGCCACCACGGCGATAGCATCGCCCAGCACCAGCAGCGCGGTAGTGCTGCTGGTGGGAGCCAGGTGCATGTAGCAGGCTTCCTCAAAGTGCGGGAAGTAAAAATGGTATTGGCAGCCTTGGGCCAGCGTGGACTTCGGGTTGCCGGTAATGGCCACGGTGGTGCAGCGGATCTCGTGCAGTGTGGGCAGCAGGCGCACGATCTCGTCGCTCTCGCCGCTGTAGCTCATGAGGATAACCACGTCGTTCTCCGCCACCATGCCAAGGTCACCGTGCATAGCTTCACCAGGGTGCATGAAAAACGATGGCGTGCCGAGACTGGCCAGAGATGCGGCAATCTTCGTGCCGATATGGCCGGGCTTTCCCATGCCGGTGATAATGACCTTGCCTGTGCAGTCCACCACCAGTTGGACGATGTTCTCAAAGTTCTCGCCAAGGCTTTCTTTCGTCGCCTGCAGGGCCGTGATCTCCGTGTCAAATACCCATTGTGCTTCTTTTACGATGTCCATATCAGATCTCCGTATGTACCGCGTTATAGACCAGAATCAATTTTTTCAGCAGCTTCTCCATTTCGCCCAGCGGCATCATGTTGGGGCCGTCAGACTTGGCATGGTCTGGGTCGGGATGCGTCTCCATAAAGAGACCGTCCACGCCCACGGCCACCGCTGCCTTGGCCAGATATTCCACGAACTCCCGGTTTCCGCCTGTGCTGGTGCCGTTTCCGCCGGGCTTCTGGACGCTGTGAGTGGCGTCGAAGATCACCGGCGCGCCGAACTCCTTCATCACGCGCAGGCCGGTCATGTCCACCACCAGCGTGTTGTAGCCGAAGCTCGTCCCACGCTCGCAAAGCATGACGTTGTTGTTGCCAGACTGGCGCACCTTTTCCAGACAGTTCTTCATATCCCATGGGGCCAGGAACTGTGCCTTTTTGATGTTGATGCAACGGCCCGTCTTGGCGGCAGCCACCAGCAAGTCAGTCTGACGGCAGAGAAAAGCCGGAATCTGCAGAATATCCGCCACTTCGGCAGCGGGCTTTGCTTGCCATGGCTCATGAATATCCGTGCAGATAGGCAGGCCATAGGTATCCTTGACCTTTCGCAGAATACGAAGGCCTTCCTCTAGGCCCGGACCGCGGAAGTTGTTCAGCGATGTGCGGTTGGCCTTGTCAAAGGATGCCTTGAAGGTATAGGGGATCCCCAGCCTGTCCGTAATGGCCTTCATCTGCGCCGCGATGGAGAGAACCATTTCCTCGGATTCAATGACGCAGGGACCAGCAATCAGTTGAAACATATCTTCGCACTCCTTATGCCAGACCGCTCTCGGTCATATAGCGCTCCACCTGCACACGATCCTTGGGCGTGTCCACAGAGAGAGTCTTGCAGTGGGCGTTGATGTAGTAGCAGTCCTTGCGGTTTTCAATGAAACGGAAGGAGTCATTCTCCTCAATCTTCTCCACCGGGCCGCGGGGGGTGCTGTGGTAATATTCCAGCGCGCCATGGGTAAATGCGCCCACGCCCACGAACTTCTGATAGGCATAGTTCATCTCGCCCTTGGGGAACGGAATAGGGGCGCGGGAGATGAACAGGCAGATGCCGTCCTTGTTGGTGACAATCTTCAGGTTGGTAGGGTCAACGACCTCTACAGGATTGGAGAAATCGGTCATCAGGTTGGAGACATAGAAGCCGTCTTCGGGGATCGTCTCAGGAATGCACTTGACGATATCCGCCGCCTGCACCAGCGGCTCGTCGCCGTTGACCATAACATAAAGGTCGGCCTCGACCTTGTGGGAAACCTCATACAGGCGCTCCGTAGCCGTCTCACAATCGGAGGAGGTCATGATGACTTTTGCTCCGAAGCCCTCGGCCACAGCTTTGATCTCGTCGTTGTCAGTGGCGACGTAGACCTCCTCAAAGCACTCGACTTCCTTGGAGTGCTTCCACACCCAATAGAGCATGGGCTTGCCGCAGATCTGCGCCAGCGGCTTCATATGAAAGCGGGACGAGCCGCCCCGCGCTGGGATCATTCCGATGATTTTCATTTATATGTCCTCCTAACGTAACACTTTATTTCTTATGTCGGATGCTGACCGCCTTTTCGAACAGCCAGTACAGCAAATAGCATCTTGTCTTCAGTATTTTAAGTACGAGCGGATTCTCATTTTTCCCGGATGCATGATGCAGGCAGAACTGGAACTCCTTACTGGAGAGCATTCGCTGATTATAGGCGATTTTCTTACTCCACGAAGCCTTATTTCGCTCGTCAAATACGTTAGGGAATAGGTTCAAAAAATGATACAGCCAAGTATCACAATACTCCTCTAGATTTTCGTCGCCAATAAACGGCACACGCCCGTAGAAGGGAAGAAAGTGCATAAAAAACCAGTCTGGATTGTAACGATGCATAATGCTATCCTGCCGCTGAACGTAACCATACAGCTTCTGCGGCAGAAATATGCAGTCATCGCAGAATTGGAGGTATTTCAGATTAAAATCGACATCCTCAAAAATTGGCTCTGACTCACAAAATACCAATCCATTCTCTTTTATCGTTGACGCAGAATATATTTTATTCCAAACATATGCCGAGCCTCCTTTTGTATAGGCCTGATAATAGGTCTGTGCTTTCGGCTCAAGCGCTTCTGAAGATTCAAAACAACAAGACTCCGATTCTGCTACCTTTACATAGTCGCAGTACACCCAAGCGTTCGGAGTTTTTTGGATTTGGACGAATAGCTGCTGACACCAATGTGGGCTGACATAGTCATCACTGTCGCAGAACAGGAGATATTCACCCTCTGCGGCGGCAATCCCTCTATTTCGTGCAGACGACAGCCCTCCATTTGTCTGATGAATGACCTTGATGCGGTTGTCCTTCTCAGCATACTCGTCGCAAATACCAGGGCAGTTATCGGGACTTCCATCATCGACCAATATCAGTTCAAAGTCCAAGAAAGTCTGTGCAAGGATGCTGTCGATGCATCGGCGCAGGTATGGTTCGACTTTATACACAGGCACGATAATACTTACTGGCCTCATTTCTTTCTATGCCTCCACCTGTTAAGCTGCCCAAGCAGCAGCTCTTTTTCGTAAGTCCTCATCGTGAACATCCAATTCAGAACACAGTACACAATTGTATAGACTACAATTCCGCCAAATAAAATCGGCAACTTGTAAAAATCAATGCATTTGGAAAGCAAAAGTGTCGCCGCGCACATAGTCACAGGAATAAAATACACGTTTGCCATCTGCTTCCAAAAACGTGCCATGTCCAAGCCCGTCTTTTTATGGTAGTACCAGTTCATTGCAAAGCCTTGCCCAATGACCAGCGCAACGCCTGTCATTAACGCCGCACCGATGATTCCCATAGTCTGCATCAAAACCCAAGTTCCAACCACGTTCAAGGCTGCAATTCCTAGGTAAACCAGAGAGCGAAACTTGTGTTTATTTTTAGCAACAACAACATTCAAGCAGATGCTTTGTACTAGTGGAATCATATTGGGAATCATCATCAAAATGGCCACCCAGTAGGCTTCTTCGTAAGACTCGCCAGCATAAAAATGGATAAACGGCCGACCAAAAGCCATGAAGCCCGAAACAATCAACATCATGATATAACCCTGAATTCGGCCTACGCGAATGCTTAGCTCGGTAAGTTCCTCATTTGACGCTCCCTGAAAAACCATTTTATTTGTTCTTGGTGCAAGCAGACCGGATACGCCGGTCGTAAGACTGAACATAATGCTGTTGAACGTTCCACCCACGTTATATATTGCAACACCGGTGGTTGCCAGTGCGGGAATCATGCCAATCATAACGGTGTCCGTAGCGTTATAAAGCTGCCCAACTACGTTTGCCACGAAAATCCAAAAGGAAAATCCCAGTATCTCCTTTAGTTTATCTGTAGGCAGATTCTTTAGTCGAGGCCGCAGCTGCATTTTTCGGCGGACGTAGATCTGGTATGCTATGCGCGTCAGGATAGACGCTGCCATAGCTGCTATTGTCATACCCACCGAGCCGAAGCCAAGGTATAACGCGACGAGGTTCAGGCACGGAACGCCGCAGGTCTGGACAATATTCATGCATTGCAGGAATAAAAACTTCTCATGGGCATTCACAACGGAAAGATACGGCGATTGAGAAAAACTCAGTGCCATATTGATGACCATCATAAATACCAGTACCTGCATCCGGCTCAGTTCTTCGGCAGTCAACGACTTTGCATACCACAAAGGGAGATTCGTGGTAAGTATCGTGCCGACTATCAACGCTGCGACAGCAATTACGTTGAAGATAACATCGAATAGGCCAAACATACGCTCTTCAGCTTCTTTGCCATCTTCCTCTCTGGATTTGATGAGATATCGCGTAATGGCCGAGCCAAGCCCCATAGAGATCAGTGACAGATAGCTTGTAACGCTGCTGGCCAGTTTATACAATCCATACTCGCTCTGTCCCAAAAGCGTCAGCATGATGGGCGTATAGAAGATGGGAATCAGGTTGCCCAAAATCATATTGACATAGTTCAGAACGATGCCGATCTTCAGTTGACTTTTTTCCTGTGCCATATGGAAATTTGTCCTTTACTTGAAAAGAGAATCAAACTCGATGCGAGGGAACACCTCCAGCTTGCCGCCGCGGGTGGCATTGAAAACCCGGATATTACGGGCATCGCAATGATTCTTCATGGCGACGTAGGTCAGCGTACTGCGCTCAGTGTTGGGAATGTACAGCTTGTCTTTATCCTTGTTGTACTTGTCTGTAAAATAGTCTTTCACTGAATTGTCCACCACAATCTCGCCCTGATCATTCTGGCTGATGCGGAAATGATGGTCAACGCCGATAAGGTAAATCTCAGTGAACCCCATATATGCCGCAACCTGCGCTGCAGTATACATACCAGTGCCAGAATTATAAATGCATCTAGAAATGTCATCAGAAAAGCAGAACTTCTCCGGAGCGTCAGTTCGCTGATTAACGAGGTTAAAACAAGCTGCATCACTAATTGAAATATTGTTCCACCATTTGAGTTGAATGGGAATAAACTTCGCGCCAACCTTGATTTTGCATACCTCATTAACGCAGCCCGCCAGCATTTTTTCATCCTGCGAGATATAGAAGTCCGGTCGCCAAGGTGTCTGATCAAAAATGTTGTAGATTCGGTTAAAGGCAAATGTCATCTCTCCAGCCTCGTGCAGCTTCGTTAGATCTTCTGCTCGCAGGCTAGGGCCGTTTCCAATGAAGAAACAACGCTGGTCAACATATTTGTTCTTGTATGCCGCCAGTTGCTTTCCATAGCTTGTTCTGTCGAAATGCGCCTGCTGGTATGGAATGATATATCTCGCCTGTATGCTGGCGCAGACACGGGAAAAAATTTTCATGTATCCAGATCCTTTTACTTGAAGTACCATTATGCCCTATGCAAGTCTTATTAATTCTCATCGGTGCTCTGTGACTATCCTGTGCAATTTTCTCGGTACACGCACTATAATTGTATATACGCCGTAGTAAAACAGGTGTTTCCATTTATATGGATTATTGGGTTCGCCAAGGTTCACGCGGCATTGGTATAGCCCATCATAATAGAAAAAAGTTGAAATACAGCCGATTTTTCCAAATCCACTACGGTTCTTTAGAAGGCACTTTTCCAGTGTCCTGTTAAAAGTATCTTTCCGCATGGTACTCGTCAATGCCCCATCATGCCAGCGGTATGCATATAGTTTTTGCGGAATACAAACCGGTTCATACTTTGCACAAATGCGCTGCCAGTAATCAAGATCCTCTACTAATGTCATTGCAGGATCATACTCTCCTATTGCTTCATATGCTTTTCTAGAATATAGGAAACATGCTCCTACAGAATTCTTACCCACAATCGACTTCTTTGCAGTATCACTAACCATAATACATTCTACGATGTCACCATCGCTATTAATTACGTCGCATGAAGCAAATGCGAACTCCTTCCCCTGTTGTACCAGAGCATTGACACTATCTATACTTTTGCGCATATATTTTTCGCCGTTATAGATTGGCAGCACAATACTAATCAATGATTCCATGCTTTTCTCCATTTTGTTTTTTACAGTCCAATCTTCAGCGCATTGCGGATACGACATGCAACCGCCAAACTGCTTTTTGCCATATTGAGCCAAAGTCTTTCTTTCAGGCTGCATCCTTCGATCTGGAATGGATGCGTTTCTACTAAGTTCTTAAAGAAGGTTAGTATCTTTTCAGCCTCAGCTTTGTTCAGCGCCCGCAAGGCTAACTGTCCCTGATAGATACAGGTAAACCAAAGGTCTTTGATCGACAACGCGGATAGTGCAGGAAAGCGCTTGCGCATATATGCACAACGCTGTACCTTGCCCTCAATGGCATCCAGTCGTTTTAGTGAATATCCCTCACCCATAATGCTGCCGCCGCGCTGAAGGTAGTAATATCCAATATGATCTGAAACCGACACCTTTTTAGCTCTGCCAACAGCTTGATAACTCCAGAAAACATCCTCGTGGTATTTTCCTTTCGGGAACAGAATATCTCTGACCAGCTCTGTCTTATAAAGCTTGTACCAAACCGGCTGCTTGAGCCATGATTCCTCGATGATGGCTCGCATGGCTTCCTCTTGATTTAGAACACGGCTACCCTCCTGCGTCAACATGCGAGACGATGCTCCATTCTCCCACACCATCTGTACACCACAGGCTGCAATATCGCTGTTATCTTCTGTCAAGCGCTGATAAAGATGCTCATACATATCTGACGCAATCCAATCATCGCTATCGACGAAAGCCATCAGTTCCCCAGTCGCGACTGCCATCGCTGCATTTCGGGCATCCGATAGGCCGCCGTTAGTCTTGTGTATCACCCGAATACGGCTATCTTTTTCCGCCCATGCATCACACATGGCAGGGCAGTTGTCAGGTGAGCCATCATCCACTAAGATGATCTCCATGTTCGTATATGTCTGGTTCGCAATGGAAGATATGCACTTGTCCAGATATGGTTCGACCTTATAGACAGGGACAATTACGCTGATCTTTGCAGTGTCCACAGTTTTCACCTCCCAGCCTCCAGAATACTCGTAACAATCTTAGCTGGTTCAAAATCATCCAGCGGTACATTCCAGACAGAGCCAATGTCACCAGATTCTATCTGCCGAATTGCGCGAGTGATATCTTCTACAGTGTTCCGGCAGAAAACATATCGATTAAACTTTCCAAAATAATCTTTCAGTACAGCCTGCTCGTCCTTTGTGCCATCAAGGATAAACAGAATCGTTTTGTCCGTTGCAGAATACTGATATATCTTGCCTGGTATTTGACCGCCCTGCCGATTGCAGAGAAACACAAGAA
>PPYE01643468.1_pt1 | contig 70443 bp, 54 predicted proteins | sample 1559881 | NCBI WGS metagenome assembly PPYE01 (sample SAMN08240022, study PRJNA423297) | Human gut metagenome, whole genome shotgun sequencing project. | reverse complement strand
CCCGGAAGCTAAGCCCTGGCACGGCAATGATACTCCACCCGACAGGGTGCGGGAAAGTAGCACACCGCCACCACAACACATCACAATATAAGATATAAAATGATCCTGGCAGGGAATACAACCTTACCAGGATCATTTTTTATTTCTGCGTATTTTGACGATATAGTTTTATCCGGGGACTCTATATCTATATCTATATCTATACTGTTGCCGGCTGCGCGGTATCAGAAGGGTTAAACCGTACCAGCTACTATATCGGTGTAAGAGTTATCGGGGACCTGTACTTTATCATTATTCCTGCCTGCCCCTGGCTATCCTGCTGCGAAAATGCGTAAGGCAGTGGATATTTTGCGCGGAGCTTAGCCTGAAATATAACAGATGTAATTCCTCAGTGGTTTAATAAAAATGCCGTATATATCTCTGAACTGGTTATGCGGAGCAGACCCATGCAGAAGCGGATACCGGAAAGCGAGTAATCAGAATGGATAATATTGGCACGGATAATGCCAAAGGTTTCAGTGTGCGGGTTATGCAGGCAGGAAAGGTGTGTGTTTCGCCTTCACTGCCATTCGGCGGTGATGATGCGAGCCTTCTTAGAGGATCGGGGATATTCACCCCAAAAGCAAAACGGCTCTGGCTCCCTGTCTGTTCTTTTCTCGTGACAATGCCTAAAGGGCGAATTATCGTCGATACGGGCTGGGATAGAAGCATGAGCCCACACGGTGTTATTAATCGTAAAGCACAGATACGGTCTTTGGATTCATGGCTGCTGTACAAAGTGAATCAGGGGGTAGTTGCCGCAGGAATGACCGTTCCGGAACAGCTTGGGCGGCAGGGGATTTCGCCGGAAGATATTGATTACGTAGTCGTGACCCATTTGGATTGTGACCATGCTAATGGCCTGAGGGGACTGGCTGCAGCGAAGCATATTATGGTAGCCGCCCAGGAAATGCAGTATGCGACAGCATTCCCCAATAATCTGGTCCGGTTCCGTAAGAAATGGTGGGAAGGGCTGGATATTGACCTGTATACGTGGAATGATACCAACGGTCCGGCGCATCACTCATATGATCTGTTCGGTGACGGCAGTGTCCAGTTCATCAACATCCCAGGTCATACAGACGGTCAGATAGCAGTAAAAGTCACTAATAGTGACGGCAATTTTATACTTCTTTTTGGCGATGGGGGATATTCGTCCAAGTCGTGGGAAGAGATGATAACATCCGGGATATCAACCGATAAATCTGCGCAGAAGCATTCTCTTCAGTGGATACGTGATCAGAGCCTGAACCCTGACTGTATAAAATCAATGGCTTGCCACGACCCTGATAATAAGCCGCAGGTCATTACATTCTGACTCTTAGGCAGGCAGTGTATCTGATGGGATAAGTTTTCAGGAAAGTACGCAGGGTAAAGTTGGGCTGCTGCATGTGCGCCGTGCAGATTTGTATGTGCAGCGTCAGTCTTGGATAGGCATCCCTAATCAATATTGACGATTTCGGAGCCGAATGGCCAGAAAGCCAAAGCTGCCATCTTAAAGGACTGTATACCGAATGGTATGCCGATAATAGTACAAAGATTGACCAGTCCTGCAAAAACATATATCGCTCCGAGCATCCATCCGAAAGTGAGCGCCCAGATAATATTAAAGATACCCGTGGCCAGGCCGCCGTTATTGATAACGGTTTTCCCGAATGGGGCGAGGGTCAGACCCGCCATCTTGAAACATTGGGTGCCGAAAGGTATCCCAATGATAGTAATGCACAGGATGCAACCGATAAGGAACCAGAGGATGGCGGTCTCCAGACCTCCGAGGAGGATCCAGAGTATATTGCCCAGTAAACGCATAACTATTCCTTTCGCCTGTCTGTTTGTAATTTTACTTTAGCAGAATCCTTGCCGCAATGTGGAGGCTAACGTCATTATCGAGTATGGGTGTGGTTAAGGTTTTGAGCGGAAGGCCGTATTACCGGCCTTCCGCCCAAAACCTGCAGTTATGCCGGCATACTCATGCATGAAGCAGGGAAGCGGGCCTGTCTGAGTCACGGTGCATCAGACAGGGGAGGGCTATTTGCTGGCTGTCAGATCGTAGATTGTTGTGCCATTCACAGTTTTTGCTGTAAAGTTTTTCGCAACCCACTGGGCTATTTGTGAAGCGTTTGATGAGCCGCCGTTCTGTTGCCCGCCTCCCATTTCACCGCCGGATATGTAGTAGTGGATAAGGCCTTGTTTCACATACTCCTTGAATTGGGCAAGGGTAGGATAAGCATCCGTACCATTGAATCCGCCGATCGCCATAACAGGTTCTTCGCTGGCCAGCTGGTAGGAGGCAGCACTCTGTGATGCAGTAGTTGCTGCGGCCCACCGGTATTTATCTGCGTCCTTTTTAAGAAGGGAGACAACAGCAGAGTTGTTTGAAGCACCGCTGCCGCCGAGGAAACCGCCTCCTCCGCCGGGACCGCCAGCGGTATTGCTGTTACCTGTGTTGCTGCTGGAATTATTGTTGTTCTGGGGATTTCCGCCCTGAGTACCTGTATTGTTCTGCCCGTCGGTGCCATTGTTCCTGCTGTCGGAATTATTCCGGCTCGTCCCGGGGGTATTGCCTGCACCGTCCTGTGCTGGATTCTGTGAACTGTTGCCTGTGCTTCCGTTCGGGGCTCCGCCAGGCATACCTCCAGAGGCTCCGCCGCCGGGACCGCCGGCCCCTCCTGGGCCGCCTGAATTCGGACCGGCTGTCACGATAGAACCGTGATGCCCGGAAAGGACAGTTGCGGATGTCCATGCAACGGGGCCGGCAAATACGGCAGCAGCGCTCAGCGCAACAGCAGTTATGCGCACAATGATGAGGCTCTGCGAAGGCCGGGCTGCGGCTGCAGAACCATCTTTGGCAATAGGCTGTGCAGATGCAGTATGCGCAGCGCGTGGATACATCACACCTGCAACGGCAAGTGCCAGCCCGCCGACGATACCGGTTATAAGGACGGTCCGTGAGAGCCACGCATATGAAGCTGCTGTATTGATAAGATTACTTGACCATATCGTTGTAACGATCACAAGGGCAGCTGCTGTGAGCGGCGCCCAGGTCCTGTCCCGCTGTGACCACAGGCAGGCGATCGCTATCGCCGCAAGTATGGCGGCTGCAGGCGCAAGCGCTACGGTATAGTATGCGTGGAAAATGCCGGACATGAAACTGAAGACCAGCCATGTTACTGCGAGCCATCCGCCGAATACGACGACACTGGCACGCCGAAGGTCTGTGCGCCGGGAAGTACGTGTGTCTATCAGCCCGATAACTATTCCCGCGAATGCAAACAGGGCCAGCCATGTGATCTGGGTTGAGAATTCGCTGGTGAACAGGCGGCTCCATCCGGTCTGGCCCCACATCCCGCCCTGTGGTTTTCCGCCTCCCGGCACAACAGACCCTGTTTCATTGCCTGTAATACGGCCCAGGCCGTTATACCCGAAAGTCAGCTCAATAAAAGAGTTGTTCTGAGACCCTCCGATATACGGCCGCTTTGAAGCCGGGACAAGCACTGTCAGTAGCACCCACCAGCCGGCAGCGATCACCATGGAAAGGATGGCAGCCAGCCCATCCACGATCCTGCGGATGATCCCAGTAGGCGAAGCGATCAGGAACGCTGCGGCAATCCCCGGAAGAATAAGGAGCACTTGGAATTGCTTTGTCAGGAAGCCGAATCCGACAAGAACCCCTGCAAGGGCCATCCAGCCGGTACGCACCATATTCCCACGCCGTGATGTGTCGTATTCCAATGCGCGCAGAGACGCATAGCAGGCTCCGACCATCAGCAGCACCAGCAGGGCGTCAGGATTGTTGAAACGGAACATAAGCGCCGCCACGGGGGTAGTGATGAATGCAGCGCCTGCAATAATTCCGGCCCAGTTCCCCCAGTAACGGCGGACAAGGGAATAAATGAGGAAGGTGGTAAGGACGCCCATTACAGCCTGCGGGAGGAGGATGGCAAAAGAATTCAGCCCGAATATCCGTACAGATAGGGCCATAAGCCATATCGACGCCGGCGGCTTGTCGACTGTAATAGCATTGCCGGAGTCAGAAGATCCCCACAGGAATGCCCACCAGCTTTTTGAGCCGGCCTGTGCTGCGGCTGAATAAAATTCATTGGCGTATCCTGATGCAGTGAGATTGATAAAGAATACCGCAGCAGACAGCACCATCAGCGTCCCGAATGCTATCCAGTCTATTGCAGCCCTTCTCGGCAGAGCATAAAGGTTTGCATACATTTTCCTGTTTTTACCGGCTCTGCGGTATGCTGCGCTGCCTGATGCGCTATCTGCAGCAGTGGCTGCGGGAAAGTTCTGCCCCCTATTCTTCGCGTTATGTGCAAGGGGTGAGGATGCTGTTGTCATGAGCAGCCCTTTCTTGATATGTTTCAGTATAGTGTTCAGTTATTGGCAATTTTAAGTTTTCAGATTGTAGGCAGCTTTGCGCAGCCTCAGGCGGCCTGTATCGCTGCAAGCGGTACAAGGCTGCCGCGGAATGCCCGCTGTGCCCGGGTCTGGTAATACGTTGCCCTGTCCCGGAGTATGTCAGCATACGATGCGTGAAGTGCACGCCGCATCCGCCGCATACCTTTAAGATCTTTAATGGTAGTGTCTACAATGTGGACTGTAGTGCCGCTGTCTTCGACCCAGCGGACAGGGACCTCTTCCAGGCGCTTGCCTTCACTCTGGGCAAGGAGAAGCAGCTCGGTGTCAAAGAACCACTCATCATCAACGATCCGGGGGAGCAGCTCTTCCGCTGATGCGGCACTCATCGCTTTGAATCCGCACTGGGCATCGTGGAACCGCGCCCCGGAATATGTGTGGAGAAGGAAATTATATGAGCGCGAAATGGCTTCGCGTTTGAACGAGCGCCGGATATCTGACTGGCCCATCAGCCTGGACCCTATTGCTATATCGGCTGTACCGGCAAGGATAGGAAGGATCAGCGAATCAATATGTTCCAGGCCTGTAGAAAGGTCAACGTCCATATATGCAACAGCCCGTGCTTTTGACTCGCTCCATGCGGTTTTAAGCGCAAACCCGCGTCCTTTGCGGTTGATGCGTATGGAGCGTACGTGGTCCGGATAGCGTTCGCTCAGTTCGGATGCTATGACCCACGTGCCGTCTGTGCTCGCGTTATCGGCAATAACTATCCTCCAGCTGAAATTCGACGGAACGCCGTCAGCAATGATTGCACCATGCTCATCAGCAGTGCCGGAGAGGTACGCCCCTAATTTTTTGACCGAGTTTTCGAGCTGATCCTGTTCATTATAGGCCGGGATAACAAAATCAACATCTACCGGTTCAGGGAAGCCGTAGCGTTCCACTATTGCTGACGTGCGGTATCCTTCCTGATAACGCGGCCTGTATACTTTCATCTGATGCGCTGAAGCATCCCTGACAGGTAGCGTTGGTCCTCCGGGTATATGGTCCCTACGGACCTGTGCTGTTATAGCAGCCATATGATCACCTCTTTAATCTGTGTACAGCTCTATTAGAAATCCTTATACTGGATAATTTTTCCTATTCTTATGGAAAGTTACCTGAATGTTCCATGGATAAATCTGGACAGCTCCTGAAAATCTCCCGGAAGCAGAAGTGGCGTATCCGCAGTTATACATCAAGTAATATGCCCGTATCTGGCTTGTAGGCGGGCTGGCTGCCATATTCCATCATGTGGAACCCTGCCTCAGCTGCGGCCGCAAGTTATATATGGGCAAGTATGATGAGTAGCAGAAAGAAAAACAGTATAAAGGAGGCAGCATGGCTGATCCGGAAACAGGTATGCAGTCAGGAAAACCGGTTGTTGCGGTAGTTATGGGGTCTGCCAGCGATTGGGGGACTATGAAAAAGGCGTGCGATGTTTTAGACAGGTTCCACGTCCCGTATATGAAAAAAGTAGTTTCTGCACATCGCACTCCTGAACTGATGGCAGAATTTGCTTCTTCTGCACGGGAACAGGGGCTGCACATAATAATTGCCGGTGCAGGGGGCGCGGCACACCTTCCCGGTATGATTGCAGCACAGACGACCCTGCCTGTTATCGGTGTGCCTGTACGCTCGCATGCATTGAGCGGATGGGATTCGCTGCTGTCAATCGTCCAGATGCCGGGCGGTATCCCCGTAGCAACAACTGCTGTCGGGGATTCGGGTGCGGTGAATGCCGGACTGCTTGCCGTAAGCATCCTGTCGGTATCAGACAGCAGGCTGGCCGATGCGCTGGCGGATTATCGCGATAGCCTTAAGGAAAAAGCGGAGAAGTCAAATGCCGAGCTTGTCTGAGATCACAAACGGCCGTATGGAGAGCCTCAGGCGAGGTGATACCGTCGGTATCGTAGGAGGCGGGCAGCTTGGGCGCATGATGGCAATAGCTGCGCGCTATATGGGATTCCGTACAGGAGTACTCGACCCTGTCCCCGGCTGCCCCGCTGCACAGGCAGCAGATTTCCAGGTTGTTGCCGGGTATGATGACCGGTCTGCTATCCGTAAACTTGCCGAACGCAGTGATGTGCTGACATATGAGTTTGAGAATGTGGATGCGGATGCCCTTGATGAAGTCGCGGATATAACGGCGATCCCGCAGGGGACGGATCTGCTCAGAGTAACACAGAACCGTATTGCGGAAAAATCTTTTATCAACAGCCACGGGATACGGACAGCCCCATGGAAAGCAGTGGGATCCCGCCAGGACCTTGCCGGTGCCCTTGAACAGATTGGGTACCCGGCGATCCTGAAAACAGCCGCCGGCGGGTATGACGGCCATGGGCAGATAGTCCTCAGAGGCGTGCAGGACCTTGGCAGGGTCCCGGATGCGGAAGGGTTCCCGGAATCTGTCCTCGAGGGTTTTGTTGATTTTGAGTATGAAGCGTCTATCCTCGTATCCGGCAATGGCCGGGACTATGTCACTTTCCCGGTAGTACGCAACGAGCACAGGAATAATATACTCCATATGACGTTTGCCCCAGCCCAGGTGGGAGAGGGGGTCTGCAGGCGTGCGAGGGAGCTGGCCCTCAGCCTGGCACGCGGGTTCAGCCTCAGCGGGACGCTGGCGATAGAGCTTTTTATTACCCGTGACGGGGGTGTGCTGGTCAATGAGCTTGCCCCGCGTCCTCACAATTCAGGACATTACACTATAGAGGCATGCTCATTCAGCCAGTATGATGCGCATATCCGCGGGATAGCAGGCTGGTCACTGGAGCAGCCGAAACTCCTCAGCCCTGCAGTTATGGTAAACGTGCTTGGGCAGCATGTAGGGCCTGTCCAAAGGATCGCTCCTAACTATCCTCAGTGGCATGTCCATGACTATGGCAAGGCTGAGGCAAAACATAACCGCAAAATGGGCCATATCACCGTCCTGACAGATGATACACGGCAGGCAGCGCAGGAATTGGCAGGCACCCATTGCTGGGATGATATCCTGGGATAAGGAGGATATAATGGCTGAGGACGATCATAGCAGCGGCAGCAGTACATGGTTTCGGAAGAAGCACCGGAATACTGTCCAGAAAGATGCAATACTTAATATTTTGCGGTCTGAACCTGATTTCATGTCATCTCCCACCCTTCACAGCAAGCTGCAGTCTGCCGGGCTGAAAGTCGGCATGGCGACGGTGTATCGCCAGCTTGGTGTCCTGGCTTCAGAAGGCAAGGTGGATACTATCCATCTCAACGGAGAGCAGCTGTACAGGCTCTGCGATGAAGGGCATGGGGGGCAGAACCATCGGCATCGCCATCACCATCACATGGTCTGCGAAAATTGCGGGAAAACCGTTGAGATCGAGCCGCCGAACGAGCAGTGGATCAATAAGGCTGCTGCAGAGCACGGGTTCAGCGTCACATATCATATGTTTGAAATAATAGGGCTGTGCCCTGAATGCAGGCGCAAGTTGGGTGCTGAATAATAGGGAATAAAAACAGAGGACAGAAACTGGTATAAAAGCAAGGGATCCGTGCGACGCGGATCCCGGTCAGGCGGCAATTGTGGAAGATCTCGGTGCAGTCTTTAGGCAGCTGCATTGCTTGTGAGCAATCTGCCGTCTGATGTATTGGCCCAGACAAGTAATTTCCTGTCACTGCTGTTTATGCTTGCGATCCCCGTAGGGACTGTTGTTTTCAGTTCGCTGAGCGTATGGAACACAACGGTGACATGGGCGGCATTTCTTGCTGCAGCAATTGTTATACTGGCCCTTTCGATTGCCGGCGCGGGGAAAAGGATACAGGCTTCAGGCGAAACAGATAAATAAATAAGCCGAAGGAGGATCTGCTGCGTGAAAATGGTAATTTGCTGTCTTTCTCCAAAACTGAAGGATACCAGGATGTCCAGCTTTACTGCTGCCTGAGTGCCCTGGCTCCAATATCACGGCGGTAGAACAGGCCGTTAGTGTGTACGCTGTCAAGGAGCGAATAAATACAGTCCCGGGCTTCGGCAACAGTATGGGCGGTCGTCTCAAGGAGCAGTACCCGCCCTGAAGATGATAGCAGCCCATGGCCGGCATCATCGGCATGTGTTTCTGTACCGATGCCTGCATCTGCGCCTCTATAAGAACCGCCGGCACTGCAGGCAGCTGCCCCTGCGAAGAAAACATGGGAAGAATCCTTAAGGCCTGCCTCGGCTATAGCACTGTTGAGGTCAGGGATCACCGCACCTGTACGGGTATTGCCGGGATACCCTTCTGAAGCAAGGATAACACCTAAAGTTTCTGTACCATCATCCTGCCAGGTGAAAACGGGATCTTTCCCGTTAAGGACAGCCTCGATCCCGGCTCCCAGATCGCTGGTAAGCCGGGGAAGGATGACCTCGGTTTCCGGATCGCCGAAACGCGCATTGAACTCAATGACCTTAGGGCCTTCGTCAGTTGCGATCAGGCCGGCATAGAGCACGCCTGTGAAAGGGATGCCTTCAGAAGCCATACCTTCTACAGCAGGACGGATGATCCTGTCAACTGCCGTATCAACAATATCACCTGATATCTGGGGGACCGGGCAGTAGGCACCCATACCGCCGGTATTAGGCCCTTTGTCGCCGTCATAAGCCCGTTTATGGTCCTGCGATACCGGCATGGTCCAGAACCTGTTTCCGCTGACAAAACTCATCAGCGAGAATTCTTCGCCTTCAAGGAAGTCCTCAATAACAACGCTGGAACCTGCGGAGCCGAACTTATTGCCGACGAAAATGTCGTGCAGGGCCTGCAGGGCGGTATCCGTATCCATCGCAACTGTAACACCTTTGCCGGCTGCCAGCCCGTCCGCTTTTATCACCACCGGTGCCCCATGCTTTTCAATATAAGCTGATGCCTTTTCAAAGCTGGCGAATGCAGCATAGGCGGCAGTAGGGATATTATGCCGGTGCATAAGCTGTTTTGCGAAAGTTTTCGATCCTTCTATCTGGGCTGCCGCGCGGGAAGGGCCGAATACCGCGATCCCCGCTTCCTGCAGATCGTCAGTTATGCCTTCCATAAGCGGGCCTTCAGGTCCGACGAATACCCAGTCTATACTGTTAGCCCTGATAAAACTGATAATCGCAGCATGGTCAGATCCATCAAGCGGGACAGTGCGTATCCCGTCAGAAGCCATGCCCGGGTTTCCCGGAGCACAGTAAACGGTACCTACTGCAGCGCCTTTCAGCAGGGTATAGGCAACGGCATGCTCGCGTGCCCCCGACCCGATTACCAGGACTGTGCTTGCCATATAAACTCCTTACCTTATTAGCCAGTTATCAAAAGAGCTTTGAATGAAGTTCTGCCTGGCCGCCTGCCTGTTCTGTTATGCTGCCGATAATGTAGCAGGGCTCATCATGTGAATCAAGGATAGATACCGTCCTGCGGACATCATCCGGACGCACCATAAGGACCATGCCTATCCCCATATTGAAGATGTTGTACATCTCCAGATGCCCGACATGGCCGTACCGTTCAATAACAGTGAAAACAGGAGGTACCGGCCATGAATCGATATCAAAGGAAGCGGCAAGTCCGTCAGGTATGATCCTCGGTACCTTTTCCAGGAATGCCCCGCCCGTGATATGTGCAATACCCCTGATAAGGCCGGTGCCGAGCAAAGGTTTCAATGCCTGTGCATAAATGCGTGTAGGTGTCAGAAGGGTATCGCCGAGCTTCCGGCCTCCAAGCTCGGGGAGTACGGAATCGCAGGACAGTCCACCGTCTTTGAACAGCGCCTTGCGCACCAGTGAGAAACCGTTGGAATGCAGGCCGGAGGAGGGAAGCCCAATAAGGACATCGTTTTTGCGGATATCTGATCCGTCAATAATGCAGGTTTTTTCAACGACTCCTGTGGTAAAACCGGCAAGGTCATATTCGTCTGCATCATACATATCCGGCATTTCAGCTGTTTCGCCGCCGACAAGGGCAGCGCCTGCCTGCACGCATCCTTCGCAGACCCCTTTGACGACCTGCTCAAGCAGCTCAGGATCATTCTTTCCGCAGGCGATATAGTCAAGGAAATATAGCGGTTCTGCACCCTGTGCAAGTATATCATTAACACACATTGCCACGCAGTCAATGCCGATAGTATCGTGTTTGCCCATCATCTGTGCAATAAGCAGTTTTGTGCCGACACCGTCGGTCCCTGAAACGAGTACGGGTTCCCTGGCATTAAGCGAGGAAAGGTCAAAAAGCCCGCCGAAGCCTCCAATGCCGCCAGCCCCTTTACGTGCTGTACGGGCCACGTGCTGCCGGATCCGCCGGACTACTTCATATCCGGCTTCAACACTGACTCCGGCTTCTTTATATGCTTCAGGCATAGATATCCTCCTGGCTGTCTGTTACAAACTCATTCCCATCATATCGCGAATGCCTCATGGCGTATGTAGTGATGCGCTTACGGTCTTCATCGGAAAGCGATGCAAGGAATTCCTGCTCGTAATCCCCAAGGCTTGTAGGGTAATCGCCATTGAAATATGCTACACACAGCCCTCCGTAAGGGGCATCGGAATGCAGCCCGATAGTTTCCACCAGGCCGTCCAGGCTCAGGTAGGCGAGGGAATCCGCTTCAATATACGTGCAGATCTCATTGACTGATTTCGTCGCAGCGATAAGCTCTGAGGTCCGGGAAATATCGATACCGTAGTAACACGGATATTTAAGCGGGGGAGAAGCAATGCGCATATGCACCTCGCGCGCGCCTGCTTCCCGCAGGAGGCGGACTATGCGCTTCGATGTGGTCCCCCTGACTATGGAATCATCAACCACAATAACGCTCCGCCCTTCCACCACACCGCGCACAGCGGAAAGCTTCATACGCACCCCCTGCTCGCGCAGCTCTTGGGTTGGCTGGATAAAGGTGCGTGCAACATACTGGTTTTTGACCAGCCCAATCTCTTCCGGTATCCCGCTTGCCTCGGCATATCCTGCTGCAGCGGACAGGGAGGAATTCGGCACAGCAATGACCATATCAGCATCTGCAGGTGCCTCCTGCGCCAGCCTGGCCCCGGCGCGCTTTCTCGCAGAATGGACATTGACGCCGTAAATATTAGAATCAGGGCGGGCAAAATATACGAATTCCATAGAACAGATAGCTTTTTGGGTATGACCGGTATATTGTGTGATGGTATACCCTTCATCAGTGATAACGCAGATCTCACCAGGCTCAATATCGCGGATCAGGGTGGCCCCAACCACATCCAGGGCGCATGTTTCTGATGCCAGCACATAGGCACCGTTTTTCATCCGGCCAAGGCTCAGAGGGCGGAAACCGTTGGGATCCAAAGCCCCGTACAGGGCCGTATTGGTCATCAGCAGATAGGCGAAGCCGCCGTGTACCGTGTTCAGGGCATCTTTGAGCTTATCCAGAAAAGTGTTTTCAGCAGACCGGCGGATAAGATGGATAAGCACCTCAGTATCAGAATTGGAATGGAAAATTGCCCCCGAATCTTCCATCTTGGTGCGCAGGGTTTCGCAATTCGTAAGATTGCCATTGTGGCATAAGGCTACAGGCCCGTCGTGGAACCGGAAGAGGAAAGGCTGGACATTATTCAGGGATCCCGTGCCGGATGTAGCGTACCGTACATGCCCGACTGCCCTGGTACCGTGGAGGGAGGCAATATCAGCATCATTCCTGAAAACTTCGCTGAGCAGCCCAAGCCCGCGATGGCTGGTAAGTTCGCCATTGTTATTGACCACAATTCCTGCGCCTTCCTGCCCCCGATGCTGCAGCGCATGGAGTCCGAAATACGTCAGCCGTGCTGCGTCGTCGTGCCCCCACACGCCGAAAAGCCCGCACTCCTCGTGGAGGCCTTCAAGTTCTGCAGACATATGTCCTGCCTTTCATTTTTCTGCCTATACTGTGCATGTATAAGCTGGTATCCTCCCCGGCCGTCTGGCGGAAGCAGTATAGTACATGCAGCGTAAGCAGTCAGCCAAGGAAGTACCTGACTCCGCCCTCAAAGATAGGCTGGTACGCGGCTCCCGGGACATTTCTGTACAGCCCGTTCCCGCTGCGCTCGCTATGCCCCATTTTACCAAAGATCCGGCCATCAGGGCTTGTGATGCCTTCAACAGCAAGGACAGAACCGTTCGGATTGACGTCAAGGGACATAGATGGTGTGCCGGCCTCATCAGTATACTGGGTGGCTATCTGCCCGTTTCTGACAAGCGTATCAAGTGCTGGCCGGTCGGCAACGAAACGGCCTTCCCCGTGGCTTACAGCAACAGTGTGGATATCGCCCTGGCGGGTTTGAGACAGCCACGGGCTGAGCGTTGATGCTATGCGTGTGTGCACAAGGCGGCTTTGATGGCGTCCGATAGTGTTAAAGGTCAGGGTTGGGCTTTTATCCGTTGCCGGTGCAAAATCGCCGTATGGGACGAGGCCGAGCTTGATCAGTGCCTGAAAACCGTTGCAGATACCGAGGATAAGCCCGTCGCGGTTATTGAGCAGATCCCGTACGGCATCGGTTATTTCAGGTGAGCGGAAGAATGCTGTTATAAATTTTGCGGATCCGTCAGGCTCATCACCTCCTGAAAAGCCTCCGGGGATCATGATGATCTGCGAATGCCGGATCTTATCGGCGAGGGTTTTGACGCTTTCGGTCACATCCTGCGGGGAGCGGTTATTGACAATAAAAGTTTCAGTATCAGCCCCTGCCCGGCGGAAAGCCTTTGCACTGTCATACTCACAATTATTACCGGGGAAAACAGGGATAATAACTTTGGGTACCGGCCGTGATGCCGTAAAACGGGACAGCCGGCGTTGCCTTTTATCCGTGCCGAGTTGTGGAGCTGACTGGCTGCTGTCATAGTTCAGCGGTTCAACCCCCTTATCTGCCGGGTATACAGTTTGCGGCATCCCCGCCCCGGCAGTTTTCAATGACTTGTCCCTGTACGGGAATACAGGCTCCAGGGCGCTTTCCCAGATTTCCTGGATATCGGCGAGTCCGGTTTCTTCTCCGCCGACACTGAAAGTGTAAGTATCAGTTGTTTCCCCAATAATATCAGCAGAGAAACCGGCAGAGCCGAGGATGTCCCTGACAGCTTCATGGTTGTGCGAAGCAGCAGGGGAAAGTTCAATGATAAAGCTTCCATAACGGGGTATGAAAAGGTCATCAGGATGGATGCTGCTGTTGAGCTTTACACCGATCTGGTTTCCTGCACACTGCAGGAACAGCGCCTGCGCCGTGCAGCCATATCCGGGGGTCGCAGCGGCGAGGACAGCACCGCGGGCAGTGCAGCCGGAGGCCTTATCAGGCGTGATACAGGTATCCATAAGCTTCTGAACGGCATCCATCACTTCTACCATGCTGTGAGGATCAGGTGTGATACCGTCTTTTTTATAGCGGGGGGATATCCGGAGTATCTGATGCCCGGACTCCTTGAATTCAGGCGAAACCGCATCATCGGCCTCTCCTGTTGCAACAGCGAAACTGACCAGGGTAGGAGGGACATCAAGATTTTCAAAGCTCCCGCTCATCGAATCCTTGCCGCCAATAGCGCCAACACCAAGGTCAATCTGAGCCATAAGGGCGCCAAGCATAGCCGCCGCGGGCTTGCCCCAGCGGCTGGGATCATTCCCGAGTTTCTCAAAATATTCCTGGAAAGACAGATAGGATTTTTCCCGGGAGAAGCCTGAGGCGATAAGCTTGCTTACGGATTCCACGACAGACAGGTAGGCTCCTGCAAACTGGTCTGCTTCCATAATATAAGGGTTGAAACCCCATGCCATAGCGCTTGCTGTTGTTGTTTCACCGTCAACCGGGAATTTGGCGACCATGGCCATTGGAGGTGTCAGCTGCCTCCTGCCGCCGAACGACATCAGGACAGTAGCTGCCCCAATAGTGGAATCAAAGCGTTCGGAAAGCCCCTTCTGTGAAGCGGCATTGATATCGCCAGCCAGTGCAGCCATACGCTGGCTGAAGCTGCCCGTATGCCATGCGTCAGGGGTCCTGTATGCCTCCTGCCGGGCAATATGGACATGCTGGCTGCGTCCTGCGCCGTTTGAAGCAAGGAATTTGCGGCTCAGATCAACGATCGTCCTGCCTTTCCACTGCATACGCATGCGCCCGGAACCTGTGACTTCTGCTATAACGGTGGCGTCAAGATTTTCTTCATGCGCAGCAGCGAGGAAAGCATCAACATCTTCAGGTGCAAGCACGATTGCCATGCGTTCCTGGCTTTCAGATATCGCCAGTTCGGTACCGTCCAGGCCATCGTATTTTTTAGGGACTGTATCTAGATATATCTCAAGGCTGTCTGCCAGCTCACCTACGGCTACTGATACGCCGCCTGCCCCAAAATCGTTGCAGCGTTTGATAAGGGACGCCGCATCATGGCGCCGGAAAAGCCTTTGAAGTTTGCGTTCTACAGGGGCGTTGCCTTTCTGTACTTCAGCACCGTCCTTTTCAATAGATCTGACGTTATGGGATTTGGACGCTCCTGTTGCCCCGCCTATACCGTCCCTGCCGGTACGCCCGCCGAGGAGGAGTACCTTATCGCCGGGCTTCGGAGCCTCGCGGCGCACATTTGCCTGCGGCGCAGCGCCCACCACGGCGCCGATCTCCATACGTTTAGCTATGTATCCGGGATGATAGAGTTCGTGGATCTCTCCGGCAGCCAGGCCGATCTGATTCCCATAAGAAGAGAAGCCTGCTGCTGCAGTAGTTACAAGTTTCCGCTGGGGGAGTTTGCCTTCCAGCGTTTCAGATACCGGTACCCGCGGATCCGATGCCCCTGTGATGCGCATTGCCTGATATACATAGCTGCGCCCTGACAGGGGATCGCGTATCGCGCCGCCCACACATGTGGCTGCCCCGCCGAAGGGCTCTATCTCAGTGGGATGGTTATGCGTCTCATTCTTGAAAAGGAGGAGCCAGTCCTGGTCCTTCCCGTCAACATCTACTGTAACTTTAACAGTGCAGGCATTGATCTCTTCAGATTCATCAAGCCCTTTCAGGGTACCGGTGCTTTTAAGGTAACGTGCACCTATAGTACCCATATCCATCAGGCTGACAGGCTTATTATCACGCTGCAGCGTATGGCGGATACGGAGATATTCATTAAAAGCTTTTTTTACCGCAGTGTCATCAATAGTTATATCATCCAGCTGTGTATTAAAAGTAGTATGCCGGCAGTGGTCTGACCAGTATGTGTCGATAACCCGAATCTCTGTGACGGTAGGGTCCCGTTCCTCTTCCCGGAAATAGCTCTGGCAGAAAGCAATATCTGCCAGATCCATTGCAAGGCCATAGCCTTCGATGAATTGCTTTAGTTCAGTCTGTGACAGTTTTCGGAACCCATCCAGGGTTTCGACAGGACCGGGCTCGGGTGGAGCAGCCTTGAGCGTCCGCGGCCTGGCAAGGTCCGCAATACGCGAATCTACAGGGTTGACTACATACGCGCGGATAGTACTGATATCAGTATCGGTAAGCCTGCTGCCCACAAGCACATAGACTTGCGCTGTACGGACCGCAGGCCGCTCCGTCTGGCTGATAAGCTGGATACATTCGCTTGCGGAGTCCGCCCGCTGGTCAAACTGTCCGGGCAGGTATTCAACGGCAAAAATAAGGGGAGGGGCCTGGGCTGTGCCGTCATCGACAGCTGCTGACACTCCGATGCCTGCCTTGCCGAGGTCTGTATAGGTAACATCGGTCTGAGGCTCGCTGAAAACCGTGTCGATACATTGATGGAAAAGTTCCGGTGTGATCCCTTCAACATCGTAGCGTTTAAGTATACGCAGGTTTTCGAGGGCCGTGACCCCCGCAATAGTGCGAAGTTCGCACAGGAGCTGGCGGGTCTGGGTGTCAAACTGCGTCTTCTTCTCAACGTAAATGCGTTCTGCCACGTAGTTCCTTTCGCCGGAATTCGACTCTGAAAATCCTATTGCTGTCCTTCCTGCCTCTCAGGATCCCTGTGCAGGGTTTCCAGGGATGCCGTTTGGGAAGCGGAAACTGAATAGTTTATTTTATGGAATTAAGGGGATGCGAAGCATGGAGTTTTTCCAGCCGGCCCAGTATTTCTTCATAAGCCGGGATGATATTCCCCATGTCACGCCTGAACAGATCCTTATCGAGGTGTTCCACATGCCCCTCAGCAGTTTTTGCTGTATCCCATAAACGGCAGGTATCCGGGGTTATCTCATCGGCAAGGAGGATAGTGCCGTCAGATGTGCGCCCCATCTCTACTTTAAAATCAACAAGGGTAACATTGATATCATTGAAAATAGCTGTCAGTGCATGGTTGATTTCCCGGGCTTTTGCCGAAATGATATCAAGCTGATCGCGTGTTGCGAGATCCAGTGCGATGACATCGTCAGTATTAATGAATGGGTCTCCCAGAGTATCATCTTTCAGGCACAGTTCAAGGACCGGGCGGCTCAGCAGGGTACCTTCCTCCCTGCCATACCGCCTGGCGAAACTCCCCGCAGCGATATTGCGCATGATGATCTCCAGCGGGAACATTTCCATTCTCCGTACAAGCTGTTCAGTATCGCTGATCTGAGAAATAAAATGGCTTGCGATACCGCGGTATGCAAGCTCATTGAAGATAACAGCTGTAATACGGTTATTAAGGCGCCCCTTGCCTTTGATCTGTTCTTTCCTGGCGCCGTTCCCGGCTGTTGCCTGATCAAGGTATTCGACCCACAGAACTTCAGTGTTTTCAGTAGTGAACAGTTTTTTAGCTTTACCTTCATAGAGCTGCGATAGCTTCTGCATAACTTCTTAGGTGCCTTTCAGTGTAGTGGCATAGGGACGGGTATTCCATCCTTCTATCCAACAATCTACCCGTTATGTATTACAGGAAAAGCAGATCCCGGAGGGAAATCTCATTATGCGGACTTGATGGGGCTCACTGTTACAGTCAGTCCCTGTGCGGTTTGTACTGCTGCTTCCCTTGCTTTAGTTTCATTAGATGCATAAGCCAGAGCGACTCCCATACGCCGCCTGCCATGGATTCCGGGTTTGCCGAAAATACGCAGGTCACTGTGCGGTATACGGAGGGCGCGGGCAAGATTGCTGAAACTGGCCTGCCCTTCACCCTGTATGACGATTGCCCGGCTTGCGCTGATATAACCAGGATGGGCAAGCCCGACAGAGTTTTGCGGTACAGGGATACCCAGTATTGCCCTGGCGTGGAGTGCAAATTCGCTCAGATCCTGGGAAATGAGAGTCACCATACCTGTATCGTGGGGGCGGGGAGAGACCTCGTTGAACAATACGCGGCCATCGGAAAGGACAAATATTTCAACGCCGTAAACGCCCCATCCCAGCTCGCCATTCTCCTGTGCGGCGGCAACAAGGCCTTCAGTAATACGATGCGCAATAGAAGATGCTTCAGCCATAACAGCTTCAGGGGTATGGGCAGGCTGCCAGGATTCCCTGTAATCCCCGTTTTCCTGGATATGCCGGATAGGGCTGCATGCTGTCACTCCGGAGCTTGATGCCACAGTAAGGATAGTCAGTTCGTAATCAAGCGGTGCGAGGGCTTCTATAATCACGCGGGATACCTCGCCCTCATGTGCTGCGCGCCGTCCGGACTGTGCCTCTGACCATGCTTCCTCCAGCTGTTCCTGGCCGTACACAATTGACTGCCCGTGGCCGGAAGAGCTCATAACCGGTTTGACAACACAGGGAAACCCAATAATGCCTGCCTTGCTCCGGAGCTCACTGAGGCTTCCCGCAAACAGGTATGGCACAGTCGGCAGGCCCAGCCCGTCATGAGCAAGCGTCCGCAAAGCTTCGCGGTCCATGCATACCTGTGCGGCGGCAGCACTCGGGGTAACTTGGATCCCCAGTCCGGCAGCCCTTGTAAGCACCTGTGTGGCGATAGCTTCTACTTCCGGGACAATAATATCGGGATGGATCTCGGTGATAGCATTCTGCAGCGCATCAGGATCGGACATATCCAGTACACGGCTTTCGTGTGCGATATGCATGGCAGGGGCATGGGCATAAAAATCTGCAGCACACACCCATGCCCCCAAGCGCATCAGTTCAATAGCTATCTCTTTGCCGAGCTCGCCGGATCCGAGCAGCATAACGCGTACGGTATGGTGCCTGTCCGGCAGTGCGTCCTGTGCTGTATCTGCACTGTTCCTGCCGGAGCTGCCGTCTGCTGCCGTATTTTCAGTATATGGGACTCCAACGTGCCACTTGCTGATGGTGCTCATATCCTTATTGTGTCACCAGGGATATATCAGGCGATATTGCATCTACCGATCAGTGGGGTGGCTAACGCGGCTCGAACGCGCGACCTCCTGAACCACAATCAGGTGCTCTGCCAACTGAGCTATAGCCACCATATGCACACATTCTGTGCAACAGATGAAAACTATACACGGATTAGTGGACGCAGTATATAAGCATGTCGTACACGGGGTTTTCTGCTTTTTGCGGTACTTTTCAGGCGTGCTGCTGCGGGCCGTTTTCCCGGGCATCTTTGATCGCTGCGCGTTCCATAAGTTCAAAATCGCGGGCACAGCGCGCTATATTGTAGTGCCGGCAGGCATATTCGGCATATTTCCTGCCCCATATGCGCCGGTCTTCGGGATGTTCGATCCACCAGTCGATGCGCTGCGCGAGGGTTTCTGCGTCGCCGGCAGGGAAAAGGGAGTTGTCTGTAAGGGCGAAATTCCCTGCGGCGCTTAACCGTGAGCTGGCAATAACGGGGACCAGGCCGCACGCCATGCCTTCAAGGACGCTTACACCTTCAATATCAGCTATGGAAGAGTGCACCATAAGGTCGGCCTCCCTGAAGAACCGGGGCATTTCAGAGTGTTTGCGGAACCCGACAGATGCGGTATTAGCAAGCTGTTTCCTGCATTCGGACATGAGATGTTTATACAGCGGCCCGGTCCCCGCAATGCGCAGCTCGATATCTTTATTGTGCCGGCACTTGCCGATAGCGCGGATCAATGTTATATGGTCCTTTTCACGGTTCAGCCTTCCTGCAGCAGCAATAACGAATTTCTTTCCTGTACAGGGGGATTGGGCAAATCCGGGACTGTATGCCATATCTGTATCTGTACCCTCTTCTGCCCCGATACTGTCCCCAGCATCACATCCAGGGCTGAAATCCGGCTGGTAGCCGTTGGAGATGATGTGCAGGGCATTCCTGTAACGGCGGCGCTGCAGGAAATCCGCTTCCATCTGTGTAGGTACATGTATGTGCCGTATCTTTTTGTAAAAGTAATGGTTCAGGCCTGTATATATGGCTGAGGAAAGCCCCGGGATAAAACGGCATGCCCCCAGTGAATACATGATATTCTCAGGCTGTATATGGAACCCCGCAGTTACGGGGATACTGTGGGACAGGGCGTAATCCCGTGCATGCCTGCCGAAACTGAAAGGCTCGTAAATATGGATTATGTCAGCATCCTTGAATGCGCGCCTGAACAGCACAGCGGAGGGCCTGGCAAAACATGTCTGCTGCCTGTGCGCGAACCATGTAGCAACGGGAATATGCTGTTCCCGGGCACGGTACTGCGCATCGGGCGCCCCCACCCCTATAAGCCTGACGGTATTCCCGCGGCCTGTAAGTTCACGGGCAAGCTGGTATGCGGAATTTGCCGTGCCATTGCTGAAATTGCTCAGTGAATCTACCACAAGGGCGATCGTCAGAGGCCGCTGCATCCCTGTACTGTATCCAGTATTTTTGGATTCAACCCGCTGCCCGGATACTTCAGGGCTTCTGCAGGGCTTTCCATCATCCGCAGTTTTCACAGCTCAATTATGGCATGCCTTCCTGAGAGCCGCAATTATTGGATGATTATTACTGGCAGCGGGCAGCATCAGTTTTTAGGGTAAGGTTTCCTGAGGTCCTGATTTTTATGTGCATATTTAAGATTATGCTTTATTCAGTTTATGACAGTCGTATAGCTGATCTTCACCGGGTGAGAGTAGAATAAGGGCTGCTGGAGTTGTGTGGTTCAGAAACTGGTATAAACAGCAGACTGGCGGCAATGAAAAGCATGATTATAAGTGAGATAAATTTTTCATTTCAATGAAAAATAATCGAAAGGATTCACAATATTATGGGTACGACTAAAGTAAAGGTTGCATTGCCTAAGGCCGTTATCGCCCTGGTAATGGCAGTCGCTTCCGTGGCCGGTCTTTCAGCATGCACAAGCCCGAGCCTGTGGTTCAAGTCAGACGATCAGAAGATCGAAACTATCCTGAACAGTAAATCGGTTAAAGACAAACTGGCGTCTACTAATAAGCGTTTTCAAAACCGTATCAGCGTGAGCCTGTCCCACGAAGGGAAGACTATCATCTATACCCTTAAGCTTAAGAACCAGGGTGCGACAGATGAACAGATCAAAGAGGCCCTTGAGCCCCAGCTGAGCACCTTGTGGGATTCAATGCAAAGTTCCGCAACAGAGGTCATTGACGAGTGCCACAAAACAGCTGGCGTCAATGGCGTTAAGGTCCGTATCGACCTTTTCGCTGAGCATGGGCTCAAAATAGGCAGTAAAACATACGACAGGTAAGTTCTATGCTTTGCTGCGGCGCTCCGGCACGGCGGATATGCAGGCAAAACTGCGGTTAATGCCGGTTGAAGTGCACAGAAGATAAAGAACAGCGCAGGCCGGGAGCCTGACAGCCCGTCCCCATCCGATCCATACCGGGCGGGGGCGGGTTTCCTTTTCTGACAGCTGCTTCAGCCTGCGTCATGATGTGCGGTTAGAATGTTGTCTGTTAAAACTGCAGGCGACGACTTGGGAACCCATGCGGAGACCTGTCCAGTTACACACATATGGAGGCACTGTATGCTCCAGGATATACAGGATGACAGCGGCGAAAATATATCGGGCATAAAGGGACGGAAAAAACCGGACGTAGCTGAATTGCTTAACAGCAGGACCCGGTCGCAGAGTATCGCAGGCCGTTTCACAAGATGGGCTGCTGCTGTTGCAGGCGCTGTCATGGTTGTGGCAGCAGGGTATGCGGTTATTACTGGCGGCAAGGCCCGTAACCCGCAGCAGGCATCACGTATCTCAATCGGCCTTCAGCTGGCACCGGCGAATCTTGATATCCGCACCCAGTCGGGATCTGCGCTTGACCAGCTGCTTATCGGCAACGTTTATGAGGGCCTTGTTGCACGTACTTCAACGAATACAGTAGTACCGTCGCTGGCAAAATCGTGGGAGGTCTCCAGCGATGGGATGGCATACGTTTTCCATTTGAATACTGATATGCATTTTTCCAACGGGCATAGGCTGGATGCGGATGATGTAGTGTGGTCCATCAGGCAGATGATGGATAAAAAATACCAGGGCTATTCATTGGTCCAGAATTACAGGTCTGTGGAAGCAGTAAACCCGAATACCGTTGTCCTGAGGCTGACCGCACCATATACAGAACTGCTGTGGCAGCTTACCGGGCGTGCCGGCCTCGTTTTTGACAAAGACGCGCATTACGATATGAAGGTCCGGGCAGTCGGCTCAGGTCCCTATACCATAGCCGATTATAAACCGGGAGTTTCAGTCAGCTTCCATGCAGATACGCACTATTGGGGCTCGCATAAGCCTAAAACGGGCACTGTAGATATCCGGTACTATGCGGATACGAACGCTGGCCTGAACGCTTTGAAAAGCGGGAAGGTCCAGGTCCTGGCACCCTTATCGGACCGGCTTGCTGGATCAGTGGGGAAGGATCCCGCATTTACTGTGAAGGCAGGTAACGGTACCGATAAGTATGTCCTTGCGTTTAATAATAAGAGAGACCCTTTTACTGACAAGCGTGTGCGTCAGGCGATACGGTTCGGCATAGACCACCAGGCAATAATCCGTTCACGCGGGAACTATGATCTGCCGCTTGGCGGGCCTGTCCCGCGCCTTGACCCGGGATACCAGGATCTTACGGATATATATCCGCATAATAGTGCCAAAGCGCGGAAGCTTATGGAGGAGGCTGGATACGATGCGTCCCATCCTCTTGATATTTCCCTGGAATATGCAAATATCTATCCGGCTGAAATCGGTGATCAGCTCAAGTCGCAGCTGGCGCAGATCAATATAAAGCTGTCTGTAGAGCGTGTCGATTTCAATACATGGCTTAACCATGTCTATAAGAACAGGGATTATGACCTGTCGCTTGTTGACCACAATGAGAGCCATGATTTCCATCAATGGGCCAATCCCGATTATTACTACGGCTACAATAATCCGCGGGTGATCAGCCTGTATTCGCAGGCGCTTGCAGCTTCCGGTAATGCAGCCCATGATGCCTTGATCGCACAGGCGGCCCGGATCGTCAGCGAAGATGCAGCTGCAGACTGGCTGCTTAATTACCGTGTTATCACTGCATCCAGGAAAGGGGTCAGCGGTTTCCCCACGGATTTGAACCAGGTATACCTACCTCTATGGGATGTTTCGTACAGTTCAGGACTGAAGGCAGCGGGAGGCAGATAAATATGAGGGCTGCACAACGGATAGCAAGAATGGCCGTGAGGCGGCTGCTGTTTTTTGCAGCTGCCATGGTTATACTGTCGATACTGGTTTTCCTTGTCCTGCGCGTCCTTCCCGGGGACCAGGCTTCCCTTATCGCCGGGCTTAACTCTACACCGGAACAGGTGGCACGGCTGCGCAGGCAACTGGGGCTTGACCGCAGCTATGCCAGCCAGTACTTCAGCTGGCTTCAGGCTGTATTCCACGGGGATCTGGGTACTTCGCTGCTTACCGGGCAATCTATTGCCGGGCAAGCAGTGCAGCGCTCACAGGTGACGTTCCCCCTGATATGCATAAGCCTTATCCTGTCAGCCCTTATCGGGATCCCGCTCGGGGTAAGCAGCGTAGCGTCCAGGCGTCCTGCTGTGCAGAATATATACCGGATCGCAGCTATCTGTGCTGCCGCTGTACCTGCATTGTGGCTCGGGCTTCTCCTCATTATGCTTTTTGGCAGGGGTACAGGCGTCATCGGTGTCCTTCCTGTATCTGGTTTCCCCGATGACGGCTGGGCTTCCCCTCTGGAAGCAGTCAGGAGCCTGATACTGCCTGCTGCAAGCGTATCGGTTATTACCGGTGCATCAGTTATGCGGTATACACGTTCAGGACTGCTTGATGTTGCCCGGACGGATTATATCTCCATGAGTATGGCAGCCGGCATGACGCGGAGGGAGGCACTGTGGAAGACCGGCCTCCGCCTAGTGGTACCGCAGCTGGCCAGCATTTTCGGGATAACTTTTGCCGGTATGGTCACGGGTGTCCTCGTTGTGGAACAGCTGTTCGCATTGCCGGGGCTGTCGGGCATGCTGATGCGTGATATCCAGAACAGGGACCTTCTGGCAGCGCAGAGCGAGATCCTGCTCCTTTCGGCCCTGTTTTTTGCTGCAGGTCTTGTTGTTGACATTATGTGCATAATCACAGACCCGCGGCTGGACAGTGCCGGTCCCGGTGCCGGCACGGATGGAGCAGGGAGGTAGGCAATGGCTAAGAAAACTGGTGCTGTGGTTTCCTCAGTATGGGGTGTATTGCGGGGATCGCTCAGCGGGCGGTTCTCTCTAGCAGTTTTAGCTGTCTGGGTGCTGCTTGCCCTGGTATCGCTGATATGGACCCCATATCCTCTGCTGGATCAGGAAAAAGGCAGTATCCTTGCCGCGCCCTCATGGCGTCATCCTTTAGGGACAGATGCTGCGGGTGCGGATGTTGCCAGCTGGCTTCTGAAAGGCAGCAGTGTTGAGCTGGCTGTTGCTGCCCTTGTAGTTTTTATTACTTTTCTTATCGGGTCCGCAGGCATTGCTCTTACAGTCAGCTCCCATCGCATCGTATCGCGGCTCAGCACAGTGGCTATCGATACCCTTATCGCTGTCCCGACAATAGTTATTGCTATGGTCATTGCAGTACCGTTCGGGGCGTCTATTGCTGTTGTAGTTATTGCCTGTTCCTGTGCGTATAGTTTTACGCTTATGCGGATCGTACGCCCGCAGGCCCTGCTGGCCGTGTCATCTGATTATGTGAAGGCAGCACGCTGGGCAGGCGCCGGGGACTGGACGGTTTTCCGCAGGCATGTGCTTCCGTCTGTCGCACCAATGATGATTATTGAACTGTCGCATTGCGCCGGCACAGCAGTACTGGCAGAAGTCGGGCTGACTTATCTGGGAGTGGGTATGCCATCTGATATCCCTTCATGGGGGCATACCCTCGCCACATCGTCGCAGCTTATCAGCGTATATCCGCTTACTGTAGTGTGGTCAGGCCTGTGTGTTGCTGCCGGCGTGTCTGCCCTGAATATCATGGGCGACAGCATACGTGAGGCAGCCGATCCTGTGACGAACCCATACCTGCGCTCAGCGGTCGGGAGCTACAGTCCCGGCTTACAGGGGGAAAAAGGATGGCATAGGCCTGGGTATAGGGACGATAGGGGCAGAGGAGGACAGGCATGAGTATATCAGTATCAGGGCTGAGTGTTGATATAGCAGGGGAAGATATAGTCCGCGATGTGTCCTTCTTTATTGATGACGGGCAGAGGGCGGGGATTATAGGGTCTTCAGGTTCAGGAAAATCTATGATTCTGAAAGCGATATTGGGGATACTTCCTGAAGGGGCGCATGCCCGCGGATCTGTGAAGCTTGATGGCATAGAGATTTTGAATTTACCGGATAAAAAGCTTTCAAGGCTGCGCGGGACCTATATAGGGTCGGTTTTTCAGAACCCGTCTCTGGCACTGAACCCGGTGGAGACGGTAAAAAAGAATCTCCTTCTGCCTCTGACGCTGAGAAAACGGCTGACAGGGAAAGAAAGCGATAAGGCAGCTGCTGCAGCACTGCAGTCTGTCGGGCTTGACAGCAGTATGCTTGGAAGGTATCCGCGCGAACTCTCCGGAGGGCAGCAGCAGCGTGTGGCTATCGCTGAAGCTATGATCAATGATCCTCAGCTTATTATTGCCGATGAACCGACCACTGCGCTCGATACCATTGTCCAGAGGCGTATCCTTAGCCTCCTCCTCGGCAAAGTCCGGGAGTCAGGCGCTTCGCTCCTTTTTGTGACGCACGATTTTTCTGTGCTGTCGGCAGTTGCGCAGGAATGCTACGTTATTGACAAAGGCAGGATAGTCGATTCAGGTAAAGTCGGAAGTTTCCTCAACGATCCGGGCACAGCACGCAGTGATGCGGCCCGCAGGCTTGTTGCAGCTGCCCGTGAGCTTGCCCTGCATGCCGATAATATGGGCACCGCAGGCATCAGCAGCAATGGCGGTACTGGTATTGGTACTGATGCCGATACAGCTTCGGCCAATCCTGCAGCGGATGTTTCAGGGAAGGGGGATGCGTAATGGCAGTATATGAAGGCGACAGGAATGCGGATACCCCTCTTATTGAGGCGATCGGGCTGAATAAAGCATTCATACGCAGCGGGAGGCGGATCACAGCTGCCCGGGATGTTTCCCTGAGCGTCCGATACGGTGAGTCTGTAGCTATAGTGGGCGAATCAGGATCGGGGAAGACCACTGCCGTACGGATGGCTCTCGGCCTGGAACAGCCGGATTCAGGGCAGGTTTTCTATAATGGCGGCAATATCCGCAAAAAAAAGTGCCGGGATGGCCTGCGCAGCGTTACAGGGCTTATTTTCCAGGATCCCTACTCGTCTATGGACCCGCGGTGGACTGCCGGACAGATAGTTGAGGAACCGCTGGTACTGCGCGGCGGCCTCTCGCGCAAAGAAATGGATGACAAGGCCTGTGATTCCCTGGCTGCTGTGGGGCTCGACCCTTCTGATTTCATGGGACGTTTTCCTCAGGATATGTCCGGCGGCCAGGCGCAGCGCGTAGCCATAGCAAGGGCACTGGTTTCAGGGCCAAAACTGCTTGTGGCTGACGAACCTATGAGTGCTGTCGATGTCAGCGGACGCCTGCAGATAGTGAAGGTGTTTAATAAGCTCCGCGCTCAGGGGATATCTATGCTCATGGTGCTCCATGACCTGGGGCTGGCGCAGCAGCTTGCTGATACTGTAGTTGTTATGCATAACGGTAAAGTTATTGAAACAGGCTCTTCCCGCCAGGTGCTGGGACATCCTTTGCAGCCGTATACACGGGAGCTTATTGCTGCGGCACAGTGGGATGTACGGCAGCCTGAGGCCCGGGTGTAGCAAGCGTGTAGAAGTGCAGGGGTATCCGGTTGTGGCGAGGTGCAGGTCTGGGATAATAGTACCAGGCATGGTACGCAGCACGTGAGCAAAGGACAGCATATGAGTTTATCAGCAACAGGGCAGTGGGATTTTGAGACATCGGCAGCCAGGGAGAATTATGATGCCGCTTTGCGCGAATATCCTGCCCAGGCGATTATCGATCTTGCTGCTTTGCGGGATAATATGCGGCATATAATTGGAATGGTGAAAAAACCGGGATCCGGTGCCGGAGGGACTGAAGCCATGGGGGTCGTGAAAGCTGACGCATACGGGCATGGGCTTGTCCCAACTGCGCTGGCTGCACTTGCCGGGGGCGCTTCATGGCTGGGGACTGCACAGTCGCGTGAAGCCCTGAAGCTGCGCGAGATCGGTATCGGGCCGGGCAGGGCGCATATTTTAACATGGCTTTATAACGGCGCACGCGATCCGTTCGATAAGCTCATCGGCAACGATATCGATATAGCTGTCGGCTCCCTGTCAGGGATCGCAGCGGTGGCGCATGCTGCGCGTATGGCAGGGAAACCGGCGCGGGTCCACGTGAAAGTAGATACAGGTTTTGGCCGCAATGGTTTTACTCCTGAGGAATTTGATGCAGCCCTGCGGTCCCTGCGCGCAGAAACCGATGAAGACCTTCTTGATGTTGTAGGTGTCTGGAGCCATCTGGCTGTTGCGGATGCGCCTGACGATAAGGAAAGTGTCAGCGCAACAGATGCACAGATAGCCAGTTTCAATGAGTTCGTACGGCGTATGGAATCAGCAGGCCTGCCGCCAAAAGTCCGGCATCTGGCAAATACGGCCGCAACTTTTACCCGGCCGGATATCCATTTTGAACTTGTTCGTCCAGGCATCGGGCTGTATGGGTACGAGCCGGATCCTGCTATGGGGCGGCCCCAGGACTGGCATCTTACACCGGCAATGGTGCTCCAGGCCCAGCTGGGGACAGTAAAAGACCTTCCGGCAGGGCATTCAATTTCTTACGGGCGGACATATATTACCCCGTCGGCCACGAGTACCGCTGACCTGCCTGTAGGCTATGCGGACGGCATACACCGTTCGGCATCCGGTTTCAATGAAGCCGGGGCGTTAGGCGTGGAGCATACTGGAGGGCCTGTACGCATTATGACCAGCGAGGGCCCCAGGATCGTCCATGTCAGCGGCAGGGTCTGCATGGACCAGTGCATCCTCGATTTGCGCGGCAGCGCCGCACAGCTGGGTGTTGCTGAAGGCGATACGGTGGAACTTTTCGGCCCTGGGCGGGGCGAACAGTATGGGGAGCCTACAGCGGATGACTGGGCACATGCAGCCGGCACTATCAGCTATGAAATATTCACCTGCCTGCGCAACCGTATTCCGCGCCTTTACCGTCACGCTTATGATGTCCTGGGGGCAGACGATATCAGGCTCCTTGACAGTTCCCGGCTGATTTAGGATTTCCGGGCTTTGCCGCAGCCATAAAACTGGATACCTGCAGCAGGTACATCCGGCGGGGCGATACGGAGTCTTACCCTTACCGATTATAAAGCAGGGTCGCTGAGGACGATATATAAGCCGTAAAAGGCCGATAGGGAGATGATGCTAAAGTGCGGAGTATGGCAGCGTATGGAAAACAGAGGCGGATTCACAACCGTGGGGCTGACAGCGTCTTTTTTGATGCCGAAAAATCTGTGCGCAGCGAAGGGTATTCCCAGTTTGATGAGGAACGGTGGGCTCCGGAACCGGCGAAATCCCGGAACCGTACAGAATTCGAGCGTGACAGGGCGCGTATCGTCCATTCTTCCGCCCTTCGCCGCCTTGGTGCAAAAACCCAGGTGCTCGTTGCCGGTACCGATGATTTTGCGCGTACACGCCTGACCCATACTCTGGAAGTTGCTCAGATAGGCCGCCAGATTGCTATGATGTTCGGGTGCGATCCTGATGTTGTGGACTGCGCCTGCCTGTGCCACGACCTGGGGCACCCTCCTTTCGGGCACAATGGCGAGGCAGCGCTGGCGCGAATATCGGAAGGCATTGGGGGTTTTGAAGGCAATGCACAGACTTTCCGGCTTCTGACACGCCTTGAGCCCAAGATCTTCCATCCTGACGGCCGCAGTGCCGGCGTAAACCTGACCCGTGCTGCCCTCGATGCTGCCACGAAATATCCGTGGACGAAAGAGGAAGGCGCGCATCATCCCGATGGCCCGAGAGGGAACAAATTCTGTGTTTATCCTGATGATGCCGGCGCTTTCGCATGGCTGAAGCAGGGCGTCCGGCAGTGGGCGAAGCCCATGGAATGCCAGATTATGGACCTGTCAGACGATATCGCCTACAGTGTGCATGACATGGAGGATGCCATAGTTGCACGGTCCTTTGACCCCATTGCTATGCGGGATCCCTATATCGTTGACGGGATAATCGCTGTAACCCGGAAGTGGTACGGGGACAGGTGGGATGTCGACAAACTCTCTGCCGCGCTTTGCCGCCTTAAAGATATCAAGGTTTTCCCGGATCATTTCGACGGCTCCCGGCAGTCCCTGGCTGCTTTGAAAAATATCACCAGCAGGCTGATCGGACGTTTTACAAGCTCGGCTGAGATTGCTACCCGCCAGCTGTACGGCGCGGGGAATCTGACCCGGTATAATGCCAGTGTTGTTGTGCCCGAAGAGACGCAGTATGAGATCACAGCCCTTAAAGGTGTAGACGTATATTTTGCTATGGAACCGCGCGAGCATGAAGCGTTCCATCAGGAACAGCAGAAGATTATTGAAGACCTGGTCGATGTTTTTATGGCGGATACCCCGTACAGCAATGACGCGCTGGAGCCTGTATTCCTCCAGAACTGGCGTGAAGCAGCGAATGACAGTGAACGCCTGCGTGTCGCGGTAGACCAGGTAGCAAGCCTTACCGACGGTTCGGCGATTGCCCTCCATTCCATTTTGTGCTGACAGCAGCATAGAATATAAGAACCGTAGCAGGCAGCTGCCATGTATATGGTGTATGGGATGCAGCAGACAATATGCGGAATATGTATAAGGAAGGAGCGGCATGCCTGGTTATATTACCAAGGAAAGCGTTGAAAAGGTACGCGCGGCAGCAGACCTGTATGATATCGTCAGCGCCGACGTGACGCTTAAAGCCAGCGGTGTCGGCTCTTTTGTCGGGCTGTGCCCTTTCCACGAGGAGAAGACCGGGAGCTTTAATATACGTCCGTCCCTGGGGACATGGCATTGCTTTGGCTGCGGCCTCGGCGGCGATGTTTTTGGCTATGTGGAGCAGAAGGAAAGTGTCGATTTCGCCCAGGCGGTCGAGCTTCTTGCGGATAAATACCATATTGAACTGGCGTACGAGGATACCGGCCACAGTACCCGCCAGAGGCAGGGGTCTACCAGGGCCAGGCTTCTTGAGGTCTGCGAACAGGCACAGAAGTTCTTTGTATCCCAGCTTAATACTGATGAAGCGCTGGCGGCGCGGAAGCTGCTTGCAGGCCGTAATTTTACGCAGAGCGACTGCGAGAGGTTCGGCTGCGGGTATGCGCCGCAGGCGTGGGATACTTTAGTCCGTTATCTTGCTGATCGCGGCTATACCCAGCAGGAGATGGTGGATGCCGGTGTTGCCCGGCGCGGGCAGAATAACAGTGTTTACGATTACTTCCGGGGACGGGCTACCTGGCCTATCCGCGATTCTACCGGGCGCACCCTGGGTTTTGGGGCCAGGAAGCTTTATGATGACGATAAGGTTGCGGCAAAATATATCAATACCCCCGATACAGCCCTTTACCATAAAAACCAGGTGCTGTACGGCATTGATATCGCGAAGCCGAATATAGTAAAACAGCGTAAAGTCGTTATTGTTGAGGGGTACACTGATGTGATGGCGTGCCATCTTGCCGGGGTGGATACTGCTGTGGCAACATGCGGAACGGCTTTCGGCGAGGAGCATGCGAAGATCGTGCGGCGGTTTATCTCAGATAATAAGCTTGGAGGCCTTCAGATACGCGGCGGTTCAAAAGTTATTTTTACTTTCGATGGTGATGCCGCAGGGCAGAAGGCGGCTATGCATGCTTTCGGACTTGACGGCGCATTCCTGACTCAGACTTTTGTTGCAGTTGCAAGGGAGAACATGGATCCCTGCGATCTGAGGATCAAATATGGCGACGATGCTGTGCGGAGCCTAATTGAGCAGTGCACTCCGCTTTATGATTTCGTTATTGATACGGCTGTCAGGACTTTTGATACCCGTTATACCACTGAGCAGATCGGCGCTATGAAGGCTGCGGCGCCTGTGATTGCAAGGATCCGCGATTACGCGCTTGTTGACGGGTATACACGTAAGTACGCCGGGCAGATAGGCATTGATATCCAGAGGATGCGGAGCGAGGTAAACATGCAGCGCAGGCGGCTCGGTATCCGTTCCGCTGATGCGTTTCTTTCTTCTGAACACAGGGATCACAGCTCCGGGCCGGTTCGGGAGCCTGATTACGCCCAGCCTTTCCAGCGCCGGCAGCTTGAACATCAGAATATTGTGAATCAGTCGTATTACCGTGTGGATGATGTTGTGTTCAGCACCGAGCAGCAGTTTTTTGCCATCCTTATCCAGTCTCCGCTGTCGATGCTGGCTGCACCAAACAAGGACCTGTATGGGAGACTGAGTGAAAGGTGTTTCCTGACACCGGTTTTCCGTACTCTGTATAACGGCCTGCAGGTTGCCGGGGGGCTGCCCGGGCGCGATATGCCTCAGGGGCTATGGATACATAATCTTACTAAGGCCTGCGGCCCTATGATGGAACAAGTGATCAGCGAGCTGGCTGTACAGCCTTTGCCTTTATCGGCAAAAGGGCGTTCACCATCTGCAGATGAGAATAGCCCCGCTGCTCTCAATAATGCCGGCGATACCGCCCGTCCCGGCGGCGAATCAGTGCAGCTCCGGGCTGCTACTGAAATCGAAATCAAATTTGCCGGGCAGCTCCTTACGAGACTGCTGGATGCTGATGCTTTAAGGGCGATCGCCAGGATGAAACGGAAAATGGCTAAACTGCCTGAAGGAGAAGAAAAGGTTTCCCTTCTTAACAAAGTCGTAGCTATTGAGGCATGGCGCAAAGAGCTTACTGCACAGGCTTACGGCAATATTGACTACTAGGGCAGGCATGTCTGCGCACTGCTTGTTTTTGCCCTGTCAGATTTTCCGCAGGACTGTAACGACCTTCCCCATTATTGTGGCGTATGTACCGTCAATAGGTGAGTAACTCGGGTTGTGGGGCATCAGCCAGATATGCCCTGTTCTGTCTTTCCTGAAGGTTTTGACAGTAGCTTCGTCATCAAGAAGGGCGGCAACGATATCACCGTTCTCTGCAGTATGCTGTTCGCGGATAACAACGAAATCGCCGTCGCAGATGGCTGCGTCCACCATGGAATCGCCATGGACTTCAAGCATAAACAGGGTACCGTCACCGGTAAGCCGTTCGGGCAGCCGCATAACATCATCAATATGCTGCTCGGCTGTGATGGGTGTGCCGGCCGCAATGCGTCCGACTAGCGGGACATCATGCGATTGGGCAATAGACTCGCTTGCATGCTGAGACGGGAAGGGGTATATCTCAGCGCGGCCATAGGAAGATGTACTATTTTCGGTTTTATGCTGATTTATATCGGGGTCGGGGCTCTCCGTACCGGGGATTTCCGCTTCCGGGACTGAATCCGGTTCGTTGCGGGCAATGAGCTCGATAGCACGCCCCTTATTTGCGCCCATACGGATGAAACCCTTTTTCTCCAGCGTATCCAGCTGGTGTTTTACAGAAGAAGTGCTTTTAAGCCCTACAAGTTCTGCGATCTCGCGGAATGATGGGATGTAGCCTTCGGCATTGCTGTAATGTTCTATTGCGCGGAGTATCTGCAGCTGGCGTACAGTGATACCAAGCCTGTTGGCTTCATCGGCTCCGGCATTTGCCGCTATTGCGTTATCTGCTGAGAAGGGCACGGTGCTCATTCATTATCCTTAAATCAAACATACAGATCGGTCATTACACATGAGTATAGCGTGAAACCTTTGTAAAAGCAAACAGATGTTCGAAAAGGGTGTTGACATAGTCGAACATATGTGCGATACTTAGAACAGATGTTCGAAACAATGCCGAATAGATTAGAATCACAAAAGGAGTTCTGATGGCTGGAGTTATGGCAAAGCGGGCAATATCCACTGTATCTGTAACGGAGGAAATCCCCGCAGCTGTGCGTATGGTGCGTCCTTCCGCGGCCCGGAGGGCAGTGTCCAGGCTGACAGTATTCTCAGCATCAGTTGCCGGTATGATTGTCGCTGCTGCTGCAGCGGCGGGCTTTATGTTTATGAGGCCGGTACAGGCGCAGGCGCAGATCGAATCGACTGCCCCAATGGAAGTCCAGAGTTATGTTGTCGGTTCCGGTGATACCCTGTGGAAATATGCACAGATAGGTATGAAGCCTGGTGATAATGTAAACGATTATGTTACGTATCTGATGAAGCTTAATCATCTGGACTCTGCAGACCTCACACCGGGGCAGCGTATTATCGTCCCTAAGCATTAACAGATATCCGATATTAATAAGATACACGAAATGGCGGTGTTTGCCTGTATACAATAGTAAATAGGTATGCCTGGCGTTAGGGTGAAAGTATGCATTGTCCTTTTTGCCAGAGTGAGAATACTAAAGTCCTGGATACCCGTGTCAGTGAAGACGGCTATGCAATCAGGCGCCGCAGGGAGTGTCTTGCCTGCCATAAACGTTTTACGACCCAGGAATCAATAGTGCTGTCTGTTGTCAAACGTTCAGGGGTCACGGAACCTTTTGACCGTAAGAAGGTGATCTCAGGCGTAAGCCGTGCCTGCCGCGGACGTGCAATCAGCGAGGAAGACCTCAACCGGCTGGGGCAAAAAGTCGAAGAAGACCTCCGCGCAAAGGGACAGGCTGAAATACGGTCGGAGGAGGTAGGGAAAGCTATCCTCCAGCCTTTAAGGGATCTCGATGACGTTGCATACCTGCGGTTTGCAAGTGTTTACAAGCATTTTGATTCCATGGCTGATTATGAGGCGGAGATAGATGATATACGCCTGCATAAACCCGGTGAAGGCAGCATTAAAGGTCAATAACCGCCCTGTCATCTTCAGATTCAATAATAATCAGCTTCTGAGTCGGACGCGTCATCGCAACATACAGGTCTGACGCTGCAACAGCGCGTGAAGCGGCATTCTCCATAATGAGCCCGGGCCTGGCCAGGATAACTGTGTCGTATTCCAGGCCTTTGACTTCGGCAGGGGTGCAGACGTTTACCTGGGCATCCCATAACGGCTGGGATGTAAGGCGTGTGAATTCTGCATCGCTGATCCGGCTGTCCATGCGCATAGCGATACGCAATGATTTATTTACGGCATCCTTTATTTCAGCATCGCAGATAACTGCTATCCTGCCGCTGCCGTCATGGGAAACATACCGGCATATCATATCAACCGCATTCCGGCTGACTGCATCGAAAAACCCTGCCTGTGCCGTACTGTTACGGGAGCCGGACGGCAGGGGTACACGCACTACTGAATCCGGTACAGTACGCGCAGCGCTGACCGTTGAAACGTGGAGCCCTTCGCTGCGCGCGAATCCTGATGACAGGTCGCATACTTCTTTCGGATTGCGGTAATCGACTGTCAGCTCATCAAGCTCCCAGCCGTCCGGGCCGAAAAGGGGGTCAAGGGTACGGGACCACGAACGGGTCCCCGCGATTGCAGATGTCTGTGCTACGTCGCCAACAATGGTAAATGACCTTGATGGGCAGCGGCGTATAAGCATACGCCAGTCCATGGGGGTCAGCTCCTGCGCCTCATCTATAACAATATGGCCGTATGCCCACTCCCTGTCATTGCCTGCCCGGGAAGCAAGCGTTGCATCATCCCCGCCTGTCATCGCAGTGATGAGATTTTTAGCATCGACCAGAGAAGGGTCAACACCGGCGAGCTGCATGGATTGGCGGGCGTATTCTTCTTCGCGCCTGCGGTCAGCATCCTGTACTGCGCGGCGTGCAGCCTCATGCGGATCCGGTCCAAGCATATCCATCGCTTCGTCAAGTATGGGCACATCGGACCGTGTAAAAGGGGAACCTTTGGGACGGAGAAGGAGCTGGATATCCTCCTCTTTCAGCCATGGTGCAAACTGCCTCATCCTGTGCGGTTTTGAGAAAATATCGCTGACCAGCCACTGTGCGGACATGGGGAGCCATGCCGTATTCAGAGTTTTCCGTACGCTGCTGCTCATCCTCAGGGTAATGCGTGCGTTATCCAGTTCGTCCTGGTCTGGGGTGTAGTCAAGCTGGTCAGCATAGCGGCGAACCATAAGGCCAAGCATGGAATTGACGAATACGTCGCGTGCCTGGTTATGCGGTTTCCTGCTGCTGCGGGCGTTGCGCTGCGACTGTTCAATATCTGTAGCGAGCAGGGGGACTTTTATACCATTGACAGGGATAACCGGCAGGTCCCGCGGTATGCGGATACGTGCCGCAATCGCATTCCTGAGCATATCTGCCATGCGGCGGCTGCCTTTAAGGGCTGCGGCATAAGGGGTATCTTCAGCTTCGGCGCTGATCCCTGGGATGAGGGTGCCTATGGTCCGGCTTATGACACCTGTCTCGCCCAATGAAGGCAGCACCTGGTCGATATAGTGCAGGAATGCCTGTCCTGGGCCTATAATAAGTACTCCGGAATTGCGGAGCACCCTTCTGTGCGTATAGAGGAGATAAGCAGCACGGTGCAGGGCAACCGCAGTTTTTCCGGTCCCCGGACCGCCCTGGACAACAACGGCCTGATCTATCCGTGAACGGATAATACGGTCCTGCTCTGCCTGGATCGTTGCTACGATGTCTGTCATTTTCCCTGTGCGGCGTGAACTGAGTGAAGCCAGCAGGGCACCTTCGCCGGTAAGTGTGCCATGCTCACGGGCCTGTGCCACCTGGTCGGAATGTGCGTCAAGTATTTCATCTTCAAGTGCCGTAACGGTGCGCATGCTGAGCGTGATATGGCGGCGCAGTGCCGTATCCCCATGATGTTCCGGCGTTGCCTCGTAGAAAGGGCGCGCAGCCTCTGCCCTCCAGTCGGTGAGGATAGGGTCATGGTTTTCATCGGAAAGCCCGATACGCCCAATATGGTGCCTGTTGCCGGCATTGTCGTCTATCCGCCCGAATACAAGGCGGTCTTCTACGGAACGCAGCTGCATAAGCCTGTCTTCATACATGACTGCAAACGAATCGCGTTCGGATCGCTGCGTAGGGGAGCCATGCCCCCCTCGGGCGCGTACAGAATCTAACCGCTCCCGTATTTGTGCACGCAGATCATCCAGCCTTTTATAAGCATGGTCAACAACTTTTTGCTCTTCCTGAATTTGTTGAGAATACTCGGTCACAGTCGATTTCCCTTATGTAAAAGCCGTAAAAAATCATAAAATAGTTTACTCTTATGCTGCTACAAACAGTGTGCGGAGTAATGCTGCTGCCAGTCGGGACGGGTACAGAAAAGGCGCAGATTCAGGGACCGCTGATCTGCATAACGCGCTGCCCAACAGGTTCCATATTCTGCGTTGCGGGTATAAAAACAGAAAAACGCGGATCGGTGAGCTCGATAAAATCCCAACAATCCCTCCGAAAACTGATATACATTCCTGTGCAGCTGGCTATGATAATCGGCAAATTTAATTATTTTATCCTGGAATGCTCCTGTACGTAATTTATGTGATTGAAGCGTGAAGATTTGTGCCGGAAACCCAAATAATACGACAAATTTCTAAAATGTGGGGGAAAGTGGAGAAAAATGGGGTAGAGTGGGGAGTGATTGGAGGTCAGATATGCGTGGAACGCACGGTACAAGTCGCGGATCAGGCGGCAGCAGTGCGGGTTTCAGCGATGAAATGGCCTCAAATAATGCGCAGGGGATTGCCGGTAAGGATCAGCCGGGACAGCAGGGATCGGATTTCCCTGCACTCCTTCTTGGGACGTATAATCCGAAAATTGATGTAAAAGGCCGTGTTGCGCTTCCTGCAAAGTTTCGCAGCCAGCTGGGCAGCGGCTGCGTCCTGGCCCGCGGGCAGGAACGGTGTATCTATCTTCTTCCATTTGCAGAGTTCCGGCGCATTGCGGCACAGATACAGCACACTTCACTGAGCAATAAAGCCGCCCGGAACTATTTGCGGGTATTTCTCTCAGGCGCAGTTGACCAGGAACCGGATAAGCAGGGGCGTGTGACCTTGCCGCCAATGCTCCGGGAATATGCGCATATCGAGAAAGATATTGTTGTCATTGGCGTAGGCACCCGTGCGGAAATCTGGAACCGTGAGGATTGGGATGAATATCTCAAGGGGCAGGAAGACGGATACAGCGATATAACCGATGATGTCCTTCCGGAGGTAGATTTCTCATGAAGGATATAGCTTCGATCCACACCCCTGTACTGCTTGATAAATGCGTCGGCCTTGTATGCGGCGGGCTGCCCGGTACAGGGTCACCGGTGATCGTTGACTGCACGCTCGGCCTTGCAGGACACGCATCAGCCTTCCTTCAGGCGAATACTGACGCGCAGCTTATCGGCATAGACCGCGACAGGCAGGCGCTTGACCTTGCATCCCGGCGGATGGAAAGCCTCGGCCTTGCCGGCCGCTTCACTCCTGTGCATGCGGCTTTTGATGAAGTTTCTGGCGCCCTGGCGCAGCTGGGGATCAGCCATATTGATGCAGCATTCATGGATCTTGGGCTGTCGAGCCTGCAGATTGACGAGGATGCACGCGGATTCTCCTATTCCCATGATGCCCCTCTGGATATGCGTATGGATACTTCGCAGACGCTTACTGCGAAAGATATCCTGGCCCAATACCCGCAGGATGCGCTCACCCGGATATTCAGGGATTATGGGCAGGAGCGCTACAGCTCTCTGATTGCAGCGAGAATTGTGCAGTATCGCGGGAAAAACGGCGATATCATAACGACCGGCCAGCTCAGCAGGCTTATAGACGATTCCGTCCCGCGCGCCCACCGTGCTGCCGGGAACCCCGCTAAAAGGGTTTTCCAGGCCCTGCGTATTGAAGTAAACGGCGAACTGGACAAGCTCGCACGGACACTCCCGCAGCTTGCCATGCATCTGAATAGGGGCGGAAGGATCGTTGTTGAGTCCTACCACTCGCTTGAGGATAAAGCCGTTAAAAGTTTTATGGCACAAGGGCTCCATGCTGATGTTCCGGACGGACTCCCCGTTGTCCCGGATAGCGCGCGGCCGTTTTTTAAGGACCTTACGCATGGGGCAGCCAAGGCTGATGCAGATGAAATACAGCGCAATCCCCGCTCTTCTTCTGTGAGATTGAGGGCAGTAGAACTTATCCGGGAACTCCCCGGCCGATGGAAAAAGCGATGGGGCAAAGGTTCCCTCAGCAATCAGACATAGCGGCGTATAACAGCACAGAGTACAAGGCACAAGAAGAAAATCAAGGAAAATTAAGGAGAATATCATGGCAGCACAAGCGCGCAGGGTACGTATGGAAGCACGTACAGCACGTTCTGAGGCTTCCCGTCCCCAACTGCGGGTGATCTCGCACAGCAGCACGGAGCATGCACGCATCCGTGCGGCACAGCCGGCAGCAGCATCATGGCTGCAGCGGCATATCACTGCACGTATGGCGCAGTGGATCGCCGTAGCAACGGTTGCCGCAATAAGCTTTCTGGGTGTGCTGGGCATGCGCGTAATGCTTGTTGAGAACTCTTTTGAAGTGGCACAGACCCAGCAGAAAGTAACACTTCTCAGCCAGGATGTAGAACAGGAGCAGGCCCGGCTGGACAAGCTGCAGTCAAGCCTTCCGGACCGTGCCCAGAAACTGGGCATGACTACTTCCAATAACTCCGTAACTGTTGATATGAGCGGTACCGGCCAGTAAAAATACAATATAGCCGGTGGCCGGCAGACGCCTGTCTGTCTGTATCCTGCGCATGCGTACAATAGTAGGGTGGTGAATAAGGTGCCTGCAGCAAGAAGCAATCCGTCATGGAAAGGGGATCCGTCCGGCAGCAGCCATTCACGGAACCATGACGGTCCGGCATCCGGGAGTGCCGGACGATGGCTTTCCCGTCTGTTCCCTGACACCCATGACCCTTCATACAGCAGGGTATTCCGCCGGCGCACCCTCGGGCTGTTCATCCTTATTATACTTCTTATTATTGGCCTGATCGTACAGCTGACAGTTGTCCAGCTGGCACAGGGGGCATCGATTGCACGTGAGGCAGCGGCAGCCCGCAGGGTCGAGAATATCGTCCCGGCAATGCGCGGCACCATCACTGACGCCAATGGGGCCGTCCTGGCCCAAAGCGAGCAGCGGTATACGATCTATGCGGATCAGAAAGGCGCCCGCAATTTCCAGCCAATAAAATGCACCGGAAATAATAAAAGCGTCTGCCATTCGGTCAATGGCAGAGATGTCCCGGGGTCGGGCCCCTCCGCTGCCGCCAGGATACTTGCCCCTGTGATCAGTATGAATACCATGGAGCTTGGTGCAAAGCTTGCAGGTGGCAACTCATATATAGTCCTGAAACGTGATGTAGCGCCTGCTACGAAAAGGGCGATCGACAAACTCCATCTGTCCGGTGTTATCGGTTCCACCCTTACAGTGAAACGTACATATTCCGGCGACACTGTAGCAGGAAGCCTTCTTGGCGGAGTCAACTCGGAGAATAACGGTGTTGCGGGGATCGAGAGCATGGAGCAGAGTTCCCTTGCCGGCCAGGATGGGCAGCAGGTCTATGAGCACGGCGGGAACGGACAGCGGATACCCGGTACGGAAACAGTGATCGTGCCGGCCAAAAATGGCGGTACGGTAAGGCTCACCATTGATAGGGATGTCCAGTGGCTCGTCGAGAAAGCGCTTAATGAACGTATCGGCGAAGTTGGCGCGGAATGGGGCGTTGCTGTTGTCCAGGATGTGAAAACCGGGAAAATACTTGCTGTTGCAGATACAGGGAATTATAAAGCCGGCAGCCCGCAGGCAATACTCCATGGTTCAAGGGCGATGACCGCAACATTTGAACCGGGGTCTGTAGGGAAGCTTATTTCTGCATCCGGGCTCCTTCAGCTTGGGCTGCATAAAGGGTCTGACCGGTTCAGCGTGCCTGGCGTGATCACAGTTGACGGTCAGCAGTATAAGGATGTGGAAAGCCATGGGGTCGAACAGCTTACGCTGGCAGGTATCCTTAATGAATCTTCCAATGTTGGTATGATCATGGCCTCAGATAAGCTTTCTACTGCTAACCGTTACGATTACCTCAAGAAATTCGGCATTGGGCAGAGTGCAGGCATCAATTATCCCGGTATTTCAAGCGGAAGCCTGCCGACACCTGATAAGTGGGGGATCCGTACAAACCAGACCGTCCTGTTTGGGCAGGGCTATACTGTGAATGCCCTCCAGCTGTCAAATATTGTAGCAACGCTTGCCAACGGCGGGGTCAGGGTCGGGCAGTCCATTATTGACAAATCAACAGATAAGGATGGGAAGGATACTACCCCCAGGCCTGTGGACAGCACCCGTGTAGTAAGCCCTTCAGTCGCTTCCGACATGATGGACATGATGGAATCCGTAATGACAGAAGAATACGGCAGGGTTATTAAAGTTGACGGATACCGGCTTGCCGGCAAAACAGGTACTGCCGAAGTTTCCGGCGGCGGCCGTGCGCTGACAAAAACAGTTGGCGATACTTCCGTCGTGATCCCCGCTGACAGCCCGCGCTTTGTTATAACAGTCATGTATATGAACCCGTCCTCACACGGCGGCATTGCTACCGGTCCTGTCATCAACAAGATTGGTGAATTCCTTATGCAGAAGTATAAAGTCCCGCAGTCCAGGCCGCGTGAAAATGCTATAAGTACTACATGGTAGGGATTGGCTGTTGTACATAATGGGTACTGGCAGCAAACCATATATCAGCCCTGTCGCTGTGACTGCAGGCAGCCTGAAAATAAGGAGATTGGCATGAGCTTCCTGACCGGTAACATATCCGGGCATTATACGCTTGAAGATCTGATGCATCAGTTCAAGGTGACCAGCACTTTCCCTTACGGGCGTGATATAACTATTACTTCCCTGACGGATGATACCGCAACTGCCAGTCCAGGATGCCTCTACCTTGGCCACGGGGACGGCGATATACAGGCTGAGATCCGTAACGCGCAGGCACAGGGCGCATATTGCATACTGTTCCCCGGCAGCGTATCAAAGGTTATTTCTCAGAAGGAGCTGCAGTCTGCTGCAACGGTACCGGTACTGTTCGGCGACCTTAACCAGTTCGATTCAGGGAGGCTCGCCTATATGCTTGCCGGCAGGCCTACAGATACGCTGGCTACTTTTGGTGTTGTCGGGTCCCAGGCAACATATGCATCGGACAGCCTTGCGCAGCTTCTGCATCTGCTTGGCAACCCTATAGGGGTTATTGATTCGAGAAGGTCGTTCTCACTGGAACGCGAGCTTACATGCACATATCCGCTGAACCCCATAGATACTGAGATGATCCTGTCCCAGATGCTGGAGGATGGGGTCAATACGGTTGTCCTTACGATCAATGACAGAACATTTAAGCGGGGTGCCTTAAGCCAGGTAGGGCTTGATGTATGCGGGCGCACACAGTCACGTACGATGGCGGATCCTTTGCCGGACACGGACCGGGTAGGGGAATCAGGCGAAGCTGTGCAGGATGACGGGACGGCTGAGCAGGAGACAGCGGGCATCCAGGACGGTAATACTGATACAGGTACTGCCGCCGGACCGTCTTCTGATACCGGAGCAGCTGCTGTGCAGGGGGCCGGTCCCAACAGCCCGCAGGCTTCAAAGCGGACATGGTCGCGGTGGATACCCAGTTACCGCAGGAGCGGGGACAATCCTGAGATTGGGGCATTGAAACCCCAGCTCAGGCGTTCCGTTAAAGATTTCGGAGCGATCATCAATGATGATACGCATTGTGTAGCGCCTACCGATGCTGCGCGCCAGGTTGTGCAGAGCATTGTAGAAACTGCTGATATCCGGCATGAGTATGAGCTGTATCTGGCTGCAGCTATGGCGATGAGCGCAGGGGTCAGGAAAAATAATGTACGCAGTGCTTTGCTGCTGGCTCAGGAGATCAACAGGCGGCAGGAGGGCAACTCATGATCGTAACTTCTATTGAGCAGTGTGCCCGGGAAGTCTGCGGGAGGATCGTCTACCCAGAAATAGCAGGGAATAACGGCCATACACATAATATTTCCAAAGTCGTTATGGATTCAAGGAAGGTCCGGCCCGGCTCGCTTTTTATCGCAATCAGGGGGGAGCGCAGTGACGGCCATGATTTTGTCCGTCAGATCGGTGCGGACGGGGCAGTGGCTGCCATAGTCGAGCATGCAGTAGAAAATGCAGACATCCCGCAGATCGTTGTCAGCAATACTGTCAAGGCATTAGGCAGCCTTGCCAGGTCCAATATTGCCAGGCGCAGGGAACTGGCTGCACAGGGCGGTACCCCCTTTACTGTTATAGGCATTACAGGTTCGGTAGGGAAAACGACGACAAAGGATATTGCATACTCTCTGCTTTCCTCAGCCGGGCCGACGGTAGCTCCCCAGGGGTCATTCAATAATGAGATCGGATTGCCGTACACAGCTCTTGAAGTTGATAGGGATACACGGTTCCTTATAGCTGAAATGGGGGCTTCAGCGTTGGGGGAGATAGCTTATCTGACGCATATAGTCCCTCCCGATATTGCGGTTGAGCTTAAAGTCGGGGTAGCCCATCTTGGCGGGTTTGGTTCTGTAGACAATATACGGAAAGCAAAAAGTGAACTTGTCCAGGCGCTTTCAGCAGACGGGACTGCCATCCTCAATGCAGACGATGATAATATCCGGCTGATGGCCGGCTCCGCCGCATCCGGCACTATCATCTGGTTCGGTATCAAAGACGGGGATCACAGTTTCCCAGATACCGGCAGCAGCGGGTCCGGCGGTAAAAAGCCTGCCGCTGTTTATGCTGACAATATTTCTGTAGGCCATTATGACTATCCTGTTTTTGACCTTCACCTGCCCGACAGCAGGCCTTACACCGTCCGGCTCGGGATACCCGGGGAACATAATATTTATAATGCTTTAGCAGCTTCCTGTGTCGCATACCGTGTTGGTATCCCGGCACAGGAGATTGCCCGGATACTTGGGGGGCAGGTCCTGAGAAGCCCGCATCGCATGAGCATAAGCGAGATAAATGCCGGCAGCCCGGATATCTCCGGCAGCCGGAATACGCAGTTTACCCTGATCGATGATTCGTTCAATGCCAACCCTGATTCTATGGAAGCGGGGCTTAACGGCCTTGCGCAATGGAACAGGGATGCGGATGCCGCTGCCCAGCCTTATCGCGTGGCTGTTTTAGGGCCGATGCTCGAACTCGGTCCAGGTGAAGAAGGGCTGCATAAGGACATTGGCCGGTACGCGGCAGAACACGCTGATGCTATTGTTGCTGTGGGGAATGAGAGGGATCCGGCTCTTGACGCTTTAGCCCATTACCTGGCTGACGGTGCAGCGCAGGGATACCATGGAAAGGAAGGCCAGGTTTCCGCACCGGTCTACCGGGCCGAGTCTGCGGCTGATGCTGCGCAGCTGGTCTCATCGCTTGCTGCCAGCCATCCGCACACTGTTGTCCTGCTCAAAGGATCCCACGCATCAGGCCTGCAGGGGCTTGCAGATATGTGGACTGCACAGGGGAGGAATAAATAATGATCGCCCTTATAATAGGCCTGGTCGTCTCTCTTATTGTTATTTTCGCCGGTACCCCGGTCCTTATCCGGGTCGTTGAAAAGATGCATTACGGACAGTATATACGGCAAGACGGACCTAAAAGCCATCAGGTCAAACGCGGTACACCCACAATGGGCGGCGTTGTGATCATCCTGTCTGTGGTCCTGGGCTGGCTGGCATCGGCATTATACAGGTTCGCAGCTTTCGGGACCAGGTTCTCTGTACCTGCCCTGCTTGTGCTGTTCGCAATGCTGTCTATGGGGTTCCTCGGGTTTATTGATGACTTTGCCAAAGTGTCAAAAAAGCAGAATGAAGGGCTGAGCGTCCATGCGAAGTTTATAGGCCAGTCCATTTTTGCTACATTATATGCAGTCCTTTCCCTTGTTGCAACATCGCCTGAAACCGGCCCTGCCGCACATCCGGGGATCACATTCAATGAGAATGTGATCATTGATTTTAATAAGCTGGGTACTGTTGCCGCCATAGTACTTTTTGTGATCTGGGTAAATTTTCTGATGACTGCGTGGACCAACGCCTTTAACCTGACGGACGGTTTGGATGGCCTGTGTGCGGGAAGTTCAATGATCGCATTCCTCGGGTATGCCATGGTTGCATTCTGGCAGAGCTACCACCACAGCGGGATGCATCTTAATGGTTTTGGACGCCTTGCTTTCCACCCGGGCGGCATGGCATATACAGTTGCAGACCCCCAGGACCTCGCTATTATTGCGATATGCGCCATTGCCGCATGTTTCGGCTTTCTATGGTATAACACGAACCCCGCAGAAATATTTATGGGCGATACCGGATCCCTTGCACTCGGCGGGCTTTTCGCCGCTTTATCCGTCGCTACCCATACAGAGGTCCTGGCGGTTATTATTGGCGGGCTTTTCGTTGTGGAGACCCTGTCAGATATTATACAGGTCGGTTTCTTTAAGGCGACGCATAAGCGGGTATTCAAAATGGCGCCGATACATCATCATTTTGAGCTGGAAGGCTGGACAGAAACTAAAGTAGTCGTAAGGTTCTGGATGGCTGAAATGATATTTGTACTGATAGGGGTCATCCTCTTCTACGGCGACTGGGTTTTGAAGTCGGGCCTTCTGTAGGCCGCAGCGGGACAGGTAAATACGGAAACTAAGAAGGAATGATGACTGAGGAACTGCATACTGTTGCTGAATGCATAAACAAAGGACTTGCTATAATGGTTGCCGGTCTTGGTGTAGGCGGTTCCAGTGTTGATTCCATCCTTACCGGCCGCAGGATACCGCACATAACTGTAGACGACAGGAAGCCGGCGGCATATACATTCGCAGATGTCCTCAGCAGCAGCTTTGAGTGGGATACTGTAGGCTGCATAGTGACATCTCCCGGGTTCTCGCCGTACAGTGATTTCCTGATGTGCGCTGCCCGGAATAATATCCCCGTTATTTCTGAAGTCGAGTTTGCATGGCAGATCAGCTCAGATAGCAGCGGGACAGGTCCCCGGGCGCAGTGGATAGGGATCACCGGGACAAACGGGAAAACATCAACTACGGAGATGACATCCGAAATCATGCGCGCCAATGGTTTTTCGGCCCCCGCTGTCGGCAATATCGGTACACCGGTATCGCAGGCTGCTGTTGATAAAGATAACCGTATGCTCGTTGTAGAGCTGAGTTCGTTCCAGCTCCATTACACGTACAGCATCCGGCTGGCTGCGGCTGCGATAACGAATCTCGCGCAGGACCATCTTGACTGGCACGGCGGTTTTGACAGGTATGTTGCGGATAAGGCCAGGATATACAGTAATGTCACAGATGCGCTTGTCTATAACGCGGATGATGTGCGTGTCACCCATATAGCGCATGGCACGGTCCTGCGCGAAGGCTGCGAACGTATCGGTTTTACGCTCAAGCCCCCTGCTGAAGGACAGATCGGTGTTGAAGAAGGATGGATAACAGACCGCCGCCATCCGTCAGGGCCGGCGCCTGCAAGGATAGCGCCGCTCACTGATTTCCCGCATCTGTGTGAACCCGATGGCACGGTCTATCCCCATCTTCTTGCTGATGCACTATGCGCTTTCTGCCTGGCAGCAGGTATGGGGGCTGATCTGCAGGACGCCGCCCATGCGCTTGCCGGTTTTGCTCCCGGAGGGCACCGTATCGTCAAAGTTGCTTCATATATACCTGGACCGGGGCAGCCCGCGATCCGCTTTATTGATGATTCCAAGGCGACTAATGCCCATGCTGCGGCAGCATCGCTAAGCAGCTTCCCGGACAGGTCTGTGGTCTGGATCGCAGGGGGCCTTGCAAAGGGCGCCCATTTTGATGATCTGGTCCGCAGCCAGAGCCATGTTATGACATCGGTTGTCGTTATCGGCAAAGACCAGGCATATATCCTTGAAGCCCTGAAGAAATACGCCCCCGATATCCCGTATACGCTTATTGACCCGTCCGACAATACAACGGTCATGAAAAGGGCTGTTGATGCTGCCGGACGGTATGCACAGCCGGGGGATGCCGTGCTGCTTGCGCCGGCCTGTGCGTCAATGGACCAGTTCGCGTCGTATGCTGACCGCGGGGACAAGTTTGCTGTGTGTGCGAAAGAATGGGTAAAGGCAAAACAGGATACGGGACAGGAGGCGGAATGATGGCACGGTACAGTAAAAAACTCAAGTCTGACCCTCAGCTCAGAGGGCTTGATAAAGCAGTCGAACTGGTAACACAGGGCTCATATATCGAAGGCGGTCCCGCTGAGGGGCGTGCGGGCAGGCCTGGCAGGAAAAATGCGGATTACAGCGGATGGCGCAGTATTTTTAACCCGGTATTCTGCTACAACGGCATGATCTTAGTTGCCGGCGCGCTGACAGTACTGGGCATTATCATGGTGTTCTCAAGCTCAAGCGTCAACCTGGTATCAGCCGGATTCAGTTCATGGCGCGATGCTTCGCGCCAGCTGCTGTTCGCTGTGATAGGCCTTCTGGCAGGGGTCGGTCTTGTCCATTTCTCTGATGCGGTATCTAACCTTATCCGGTATACCAGCCTGTTCATACTCCTGGGATCGTGGGTACTGCAGGCCCTCACCCTTACCTCTCTGGGAAAAACAGTCAACGGCAATACCGGATGGCTTGTTATCGCAGGCACACAGTTCCAGCCGGCAGAGATCATGAAGCTGGCATTATGTCTGTGGATGCCTTTGACTGTCGCCTCAGCTTCCAGGCGTGCTGAAGGTAAGACTACCCTGGTGCAGAGGGCTTTGGCATACTGGCCTGCACTGGTGACATTCCTTATTTCCTTCATCCTTGTTTTCGCCGGGAAAGACCTGGGGACAGGGCTCATTATTGCCGTCATAGCATTGGTAGCCCTGTACGTTGGCGGTTTCCCCCTCGGGCTGTTCTTTGGAGGGCTCATTATTGCCGGAGGGGCTGTTTCCTATTTCTTTGTGCTGGGCAATGAAAACAGGCGCAAACGGCTTCTGGCCGTTTACAGCGGATGTCCGGGCGGCCCCTCGCAGGATGGCTGCTATCAGATCGTCCACGGAAAGTATGCGCTGTCCTCAGGAGGGCTGACCGGCCTGGGGCTCGGGGCTTCACGCGAAAAATGGAATTACCTTCCGGAAGCGAAGAATGATTTTATTTTTGCCATCATTGGGGAAGAACTGGGCTACATCGGTGCAGTATTCGTGATACTCCTGTTCCTCATACTTGCATGGTGCATGGTCAATATTGCACTCCGGAGCAATGATACGTATTCCCAGACTGTGATCCTATGCGTCACCGGATGGATCATTTTTCAGGCATTCGTTAATATCGGGGTCGTTACTTCGGTACTTCCGGTTATAGGCCTTCCACTGCCGTTTATTTCTGCCGGGGGAAGCGCCCTGATCATTACTCTGATGGCAATGGGTATTGTTATAGGCCTGTCGCGCAGGCAGGAAGAAATAAGGGCATCGCTTGGCCGTGATAAAAAACGCAGGAAGAAAACAAAGCGGGTATAAAACAGGTCAGAGCCCGTTTGGGTGGAGCGTCAGGGAATAAGGTTTACAGGGCGCGCGGTATGCTCGGAATATGACAAAACCTTTAAGCGTAGTTTTCGCCGGCGGCGGTACCGCAGGGCACGTAAACCCTCTTCTGAGCATGGCTTCAGAACTGAAAAAGCTTGATCCGTCTGTGAAGGTGTGCGTTATAGGAACATCTGCAGGTTTGGAATCCAGGCTAGTGCCCGAGGCCGGTTTTGAGCTGGAAACTATACAGAAGGTCCCGTTCCCTCGCAGGCCGGATAGTGCAGCTTTGAAATTTCCCGTGCGATGGCTGTCAGAGAAACGCAGGGTTCGGGGAATACTTACCCGGCATGGTGCGGATATCGTTGTTGGAGTTGGCGGGTACGCTGCCGCCCCGGCATATTCAGCTGCCCATTACCTGAAGCTCCCGCTTATCATCCATGAACAGAATGCCCGCGCCGGCATGGCGAATAAGCTGGGTTCACGGTGGGCTGATTTCGTTGGGACCGTATATAACAATACAGGCCTCAGAGGCGGCAGGGGCACCATAATCCAGCGTGTAGGGCTTCCTCTGCGCGAATCTGTTTCCCGTGCTGCCGGACGCCTTGAGAGGGACCGGGTGGGGACGAGGCTGGAAGCAAAACAGCAGCTTGGGCTGGATGTGCATAAGCCGGTTATCCTTATTACCGGAGGGTCCCTTGGCGCTGTGAGCCTGAATACTGCCGTTTCGGACAGTGCCGAAAGCCTTCTGGCCTGTGCCCAGGTGATCCATCTTACCGGGAAAGGAAAGCTTGCTGCGGTTGCACACAGTGTAAGCATCCATGCCGGCAGACAGCATCTGGCAGGGCTTAGTTTCAGCAGTACCGGGCCAGGCAGTGACGGCGGCAGTACCGCATCTTCGGGCGATTACCATGCCGCTGAATACTGGGAGAGGATGGATATTGCATTCTGCGCGGCAGACCTGGTGATCTGCCGCTCCGGGGCAGGAACTGTAGCCGAGCTGTCTGCACTGGGCGTCCCTGCCGTATATGTCCCCCTTCCTGTCGGTAACGGCGAGCAGAGGCTTAATGCCCAGCCGGTGGCTGATGTCGGCGGCGGATATATCGTCAACGATGCAGACCTTGATCCTGAATGGATAAAGTCCCATATACCTGGGCTCATCACTGACTGGGACCGTCTTGCCGGCATGTCGCGTGCATCATGGGGCTACGGCGTCCGCAATGCTGCAACTGTGATGGCGCAGCACATATTGGAAGTATCCCGGCGCTGATTTCCATGTTGCAGGTACACTGGTAAAAGGCATCAGCCGTGTGGGCGGTGACAGCAGGGAATAGACAGATCAGGCACATCCAGGATGTGAGGAGCTATGGCATATATGATTTTAGATCCGGCAAGCCAGCCTGTGGACTACGCAGCGTTTACGGTGGAGGATCTCAGCAAGACCCATTTTATTGGTATCGGCGGCGCAGGCATGAGCGTCCTTGCTGAGATGCTTCTGGAGAACGGTGTGGATGTGTCCGGGTCTGACAGGGAAGCTAATACTAAAACAGAGCACCTGAAAACCCTCGGGGCCCGTATTTATATCGGACAGTCAGCCGGGAATGTACATGATGCTGATACAGTAGTCTGGTCGAGCGCAATAAAGCCTGATAACCCTGAAATCATTGCTGCCCGGGAACGCGGGGCGCTGCTTCTGCATCGGAGCGATATCCTTGCCCTCCTTATGCAGAAACACCAGTATGCTGTTACTGTTGCGGGTGCGCATGGGAAAACAACGACCAGCGCAATGCTTGCACAGATACTGGCGGCGCAGGGCGAGGGGGACCTGAAAGACCCCAGTTTTGCTGTGGGAGGTTCGATCCGCACACCCCGGGGAAGCATTGACGGCGGGCATGCCGGTACAGGCGAGGCGTTTGTAGCTGAGGCTGATGAGTCGGACGGAAGCTTTGAAAAATATCATCCCTATATTGCAGTGATCACGAATGTTGAACCTGACCATCTTGACCATTATGGGTCAGCAGATGCTTTTATGGCCGCATTCGCCGAGCACGCGCACCATGCGCAGAAATATGTTGTCCTGTGCGGTGATGATGAAGGTGCTTTATCGGTCCTGGCGTCAATGGGTGAAGAGGCATCCCGGCACTGTGTTGTGTATACGGCACGGCAGGGTATTGACCTCAAAGGGTCCCATGCCCTGCGCGTCCTCATCACCAACGAAAATGAAACTGCTGAAAAGGGAGGTACCGGGAATGACCGTACCGGCAGCAAAGCCCTCTCTGCTGCGGCAGAACGGTTTTCCCTGACGTTCCCCTCCAGCCTGATCCCTGAGATGTACAGGAATAAAGATGGGGGAGGGGATACACAGACGTTTGATGTTAAGCTGCGCGTGCCGGGTATCCATAATGCGCGCAATGCTGCTGCTGCTATTATCAGCGCCGTACTTATGGGCATGGATCCGCAGAAGGCATGCAGCGCCGCATTTGAGTTTTACGGCGCAAAACGCCGGTTTGAGATCCGCGGTACTGAAGATGGCGTAACGGTTATTGATGATTATGCACATCATCCGACGGAAATAGAAGCTCTGCTCCATGCTGCGCGGCGCAGGTTCCCGCAGTCAGCGATCCATGTGATATTCCAGCCCCATCTGTTTTCCCGTACCCATTTCTTTGCGCAGCAGTTTGCGGATGCCCTGAACATTGCCGATGATGTTGTGGTCACGGATATTTTCCCGGCACGTGAGAAACAGGAGGACTGGCCGGAGATTTCCCCCGACACTGTTGTTTCACGTATCGGCCGGGCGGGGCCGCATACTGATGCACACAGTATCCCGGATATGGATACTGCAGCCCGCTTCGCCGCGGACAGGGCAAAGCCAGGCGATATCATCATCACTGTCGGGGCAGGCTCCATTACTGATGCTGCCAATACCGTACTCAAGCAGCTGCGCCATAACGTGCGCCGTGCCCAGAACAGAAAGCAGGGCAGCCATGTTTGAATCTTTTAAGAAAGATAAGCCCGAAACGGGGGGAAGGCCGTCTGCCGGCAGGAAAGGCAGCGGACGTACTGCACAAAGCAATGTAAGCCGATCCTCACAGCAGCGCATGCCCCGCAATATCACGGGCCGGCGGGGGGATGGGAAATTCCCGGTACACAGGGGTGAAGGTAAAAATACTGTTGACGATACCGTTAAAAGCGGGCAGGGGCAGTTCATAGACCCTCGCCAGATGCGTACCCGCAATACAGTTGAAGAGCTCGCTGCTGCTGCCGGCAGCGGCCGCCAGGAAACATCTGTACGCCCCAAACTTATCGATTTTACGAGAAAGCATAAGGAAAAAGAGAAAAACAGCAGGAAAAAAACCATCAGGAATATTGCCATTGTTATTGCTGTTGTAGCTGCAGTTTCCGGGATTATTGCGGCGCTCCTGTTTTCCCCGGTACTGGCGTTGCAGTCTGGTTCCATTACAGTCACAGGCACAAATGAATGGGTGCAGCCTCAGGAGATCAGGAAGATCGCCCAAAAGCAGTCAGGAAGATCGCTCTTTCTGCTGGATACAAAGGCTATCAATGATCAGGCGGCAAAAATACCAGGCGTTTCCGGGGCAAAAGTCAGCCGTCGTTTTCCCCATGGCATAGAGGTCAGAGTATCGGCATCCAAACCCGCCGCAGTCCTGAAAACGGATTCAGGGCAGACGCAGGCAGTTGATTCGCGTGGGCGTACTATGTCCGCAGAGAAAGCCTCAGTTGACGGCATACCGGTTATCACAGTTGCAGACTTTACTGCAGCGCTGAAACAGAACGCTGTTAAACAGGCACTCAAAGTCCTGTCTGCTTTGCCTGAAGACCTGCGGTCGCAAATTACCTCTGTAACAGCAGAGACGCAGGATTCGGTAACGACTGTGCTGAAAAGCGGGTATACCATTATTTGGGGCAATTCGTCACAGATGGATTTCAAAAAAGCGATTGTCCGAAAAACCCTTGAAAAGCTTGCTGAAGATAAAAGCCCCAACCGTGTTATTGATGTTTCTGCCCCTGACCATGCAGTAATTAAACCGGATAACTCAGGATCCGCTGGCTCGCCGTCTGCGCAGTGATTCGACAAAGCCGGGAATATCACATAAACTGTTCTGGTTGCTCTTAATACAGTAACAACGTATTATGTTGATACGCATGCAGCTGGAAAAGTTAATATGGGGTCGATCGGTTTCGACGGTGACCTGTTCGTTGCAGGGAAGCGTGCCGAGAATGCAGGGGTCCGCTCGTTAACGTCCTCCTGCAGGAATTAAGTGCTAAATCTAATCGCACTGAGTTTGCACTTGCTGCCTAAGCTTCGCGCTAGGAATTAAACAGCGAGTTCCAGCTCCGTCCTCTCCTTTTCGCCTTCGGGAGGAAGCAGGGCGTCATAAGAAGGCTTACCTGGGATACTGAGGCTCAAGGTATTTCAGGGAAATCTGATTGAGCCTATGCCTGTTGTGCGTTGTCTGCGTCAGCGCAAGGGCAGATAAATAGCCATAACGGCCAGCAGACTACGCACGTAGAAGACTGCAGGTACGGTTACCGGACCGGGGTTCAATTCCCCGCGGCTCCACTTTGATAAGCTATGTGAAAGCCTTGGAAATACTAACGTTCCGGGGCTTTTTCTTTTTCCCTGTTCCTGTGGAGTGGCCACGTTTTGCCCTTATCTTTCTGATATTATCGCATCCGGGCATGGGGTAACCCCAAACATTTCCGGTTATTGCAATGTGCTGCCAGTCAGGTGTCCTGGCACAGATGCTGCCACGATACGTAGTCGGGTATCTCATCGGGATATGCCGGCCATGCTTCGCGCTGGGTACACACATAGGCGGCGGTATTGACTGCTTTCTGATGTGCTTCAGGCATGGATGCCCCTTTAAGCAGTTCAGCCGCCATGACCCCGTCGAATACATCGCCGGAACCTATAGCATTGAGCATTTTTATGTGAGGGGTCCTGATATATGACCTTTCACCGGTGCGTGCAGTAATGCAGGAGAACCTGCGCCCGGCTGTAAGCGCCACATATTCCAGCCCGGGATAACGGCTGAAGAACCATTGGCAGGCGTCATCGTCATTTCCTCCGATACCGAACAGGGAACGGAGAAAAGCGCATTCACTGTCGTTCATTTTGAAATATGTAGCAGTGCTAAGCAGCTGATCAATGAGGTCACGGGAAAAATAATCCCCTCTCAGGTTGATGTCAAAAAACCTGAAAGCATTGTGAGGGGCGCTTTCGAGGAGCTCCATTATTGCCGATCGTGATTCTTCATTCCGTGATGCTAGTGTCCCGTATGCGATCCCGTCAGCCATGTCCACGGCTTTCCGGATATCATCGGTAACTTTCAGATGGTCCCACGCAGCGTTTTCGGTTATAGTATAGGAATTTTCGTTGTCCTCAACAGCTACTCCGGCTGTGCCGGTAGGATAACTGTTCCTTTCAAAAAGGCAATGGATACCGGCAGTGCGGACGGCAGCCTCCAGCTCATCGCCAAGCTCATCGTTGCCCAGGGCACTCACGGAATATCCGTCTGCGCCGTTCTGAATGGCATGGTATGTAAAATTCACGGGAGCGCCGCCGGCTGTTTTGCCCTCCGGGAAGATATCCCACAGGACTTCGCCTAAACTGATGATAACAGGCTTCTTTGTATGGTCTTCCGGACCATTGGTCATATATCCTCTTTCTGCCGGATTCCGATGCCGCACGGATAAATTATATTATTGCCGTCCGGCGGTTATCTGTTATTGGCGGAAAGGGGGCCTGAGCAGTCAGACATCCACTGTTCTACATCATCTGCCTGCTTAGGGATATCGATACTCAGCCATTCCGGGCCGTTTCCAGTCATAAGGACATCATCCTCAATACGGATGCCAACACCGCGGAATTCAGGGGGTACAAGCATATCATTCTCTTTGAAATACAATCCCGGCTCAATAGTAAAAATCATTCCAGGGGCCAGCGGGGCACCCTGATACTCTTCATACCGTGCCTGGGAGCAGTCATGCACGTCCAGCCCGAGATGATGGGCGACCCCGCATGCATGCCATCTGCGATGCTGCTGGCCTTCAGGGCTCAGGGATTCTTCCACGCTTACCGGCAGGATACCCCATGAATGAAGGGCTTCAGCCAGGACACGCATGCATGCTTTATGAATATCGGAATAAGTGGCACCAGGCTTCGCTGCTTCAAAACCCGCCTGCTGCGCATCAAGCACTACCTGATACAGGCTACGCTGGAAATCAGTAAAATGGCCGTTAGTGGGGAAAGTCCGCGTAATATCTGCAGTGTACAGGCTGTCAACCTCAACGCCGGCATCAATGAGCAGAAGCTCGCCTGATTCCACGCTTCCCGTGTTGCGCATCCAGTGGAGGGTAGGGGCATGTGCTCCGGAAGCAACGATAGTGCTGTACCCTTCGGTATTGCCCTGCTCGCGTGCGTTTGCATTGAACTGGCCTTCAAGTATCCGTTCGCCGCGGCTGCTGCCAAGCGCCTGCGGCAGTGCGGAAAGCATACGGCTGAAACCGTCTTTGGTGGCTGCGATCGCCTTGCGCATTTCGCTGATCTCATACGGATCCTTGAGCATGCGCTGGACCGATGCTGCCTGGTAAAGCGCATCGTCATCGCTGAGTACTGCTGAGATATCAGCATATCCGTTTTTTTTGCGTATGGCATCGATCTGTCCGGTCAGGGCAGGGTCTGCGTTACGGATAATACGTACGTGGGTACCCCCGTCGCCAGCAGAAACGTTGCGGCTTACAGCATCATCAAAATCAGCTATATCCGCGGTATGTATCCCCGTCATGGTTTCCAGGCCTTTAAGCCCCGGACGGGCGCCTACCCAATATTCGCCGTATGCAGCTGAACGGTAGTAGTCGGAAGTCGTCTGATCGCTCCGGGGATGGGCATACAGCGTTGCGTTATGGGTCTCCTCTGTACCTGCATCCTTCCCGTTTTGGACTGAAGGCACAGGTTCAAGCACGAGTATGGCACCGGCCTCATAATCCTGGCCAAGGCCTGTATAATAGGTGAATGCTGAATCCGGGCGGAAAGCGTAATCGCAGTCATCATTGCGGACTTTTGGCTGCCCCGCGGGGATGATAAGGCGCTCACCAGCGAACTTTCTGCCGAGGGCCCTGAGACGTGTAGGAGTATACCGGGAAGAATCCAGAGGCCTTATATCACTGTTTTCTTCACCCCACCCGGTAAGCATGAACTTTTCAAAACCTGTGGATTCAGGGCGCAGCGTGCGGTTATGGCTGCGCTCAGTCTGTGCAGATTCTCCTGCAAGCGTTGTTTCATCAGGATGCTGCTGGCCTTCTGTTTTCTGGCTGTCTGTCATGGTTCCCCCAGCTGTTGCGTGTATAAGGTTATATCCCAACTATAGGGACAGAGGGCGATAATCTAGTCCGCTTATTGGCTTAAAATCGGGGATTATGTCGCAGGAGTTTCCGCAGGGCGGCCGCATGGCTTTGCATGAAGTATATCAGGAGATTATGTCTCGCGCCCCAGAGCATGATTTTGACCCGTCACTTGACCGTATGGCAATGGTCCTGGATTTTCTTGGGCATCCTGAAAAATCTTTCAGGGTCATCCATGTTACCGGGACGAACGGCAAGGGGTCGACCTCCTATATGGCGGAGTCGCTGTGCCGCGCATATGGCCTGCGGACAGGGCTGTATACATCGCCGCATATCCAGAGCGTAACAGAGCGTATCTCTATTGATGGGCAGCATGTCAGCGATGAACAGTTCGTTGACCTTTATTACCAGGTCAAAGATTTTATTGATATGGCAGATCGGCGCAGCATTGAATCAGGCGGCCCCAGGATGAGTTTTTTTGAGGTCCTTACTGCTATGGCTGTGTGGGCTTTTGCGGATGCGCCGGTCGATGTGGCAATCGTTGAAGTTGGTATGGGCGGGATCTGGGATGCAACTAATGTCCTGGATGCTGATGCTGCAGTTATCGGGCCTGTTGATATGGACCATATGCAGTGGCTTGGGGATTCTGTTGAACAGATAGCTGCTGAAAAAGCAGGGATAATCAAGCAGGGGTCAGCTGTGATCGTAGGGCCCCAGGAGCATGCGTCTGTTATGCCGGTTATTGAGGAAGGTGCCGCACGGGCAGGGGCGGTTTCAGTCCAGCGGGACGGCCAGGAGATCAATGTTGTGGAACGCATGCCTGCCGTCGGCGGGCAGCTTGCCACCCTCCAGACCGGTAACGGGATATATCGCGATATCCCAATATCGGCATTTGGCCGGTACCAGGCCCATAATGCTGTGGCAGCGCTTGCCGCCGCCGAAACAGTTATCCCGGTCTCCGGACAGCTGGATACTGGTGTTGTTTCCCAGGCGCTGCAGACAGTGAGGATCCCCGGGAGAGTAGAGATCATCCGCTCATCGCCAACAATCATTCTTGACGGCGGGCATAATATCCAGGCAGTGGGCGCTGTCCGTGATGCTATAGAGGAGAACTTTGATTTCAGGCAGCTGATAGGCGTCGTTTCCATGATGAAGGATAAAGACGTGGAATCGGTGCTGGGGATCATGGAGCCGATATTGGAAAAGCTTATAGTCACGCAGAACTCGTGGGGTTCCCGTGTTATGCCGGCTGATGAGCTGGAATCAATCGCTGTAGGTGTTTTCGGCCCTGACCGCGTTATCCGTCAGGACAGCCTGCCTGATGCTATCCAGCAGGCTGTTGACCTGGTGGACAGCGATGATGACCTGGGCGTGGGGTACGGCCATGGGATACTTGTTTTCGGCAGTTTCGTAACTGTAGGCGATGCCCGTACCCTGCTGGAAGAAAGGCCCGGAGAGCAGCTGGAACATGCTGTGTCCCTGCATGATGCACATAACGCTTCATCTGCTTCGCGGGCAGGCGATGAAGATCCCCTTGCAGGCTATCTGCAGGAAGTCATGCATGACGGTCTTACGGACACTGATTACTATGAACCGGATTTTGACGGCCCTGTTCCCGGACACGGGAATGGTCAGGCTGACGCCGGTAAAGGGGATAATTAAACAGGAATGTTTAAGGATAATTAAAATTTATGTACGTTAAAGAGCTGACTATAAGAGGATTCAAGTCATTCGCCAATATGACTACTCTCCGGTTTGAACCCGGCATTACTGCAGTTGTCGGGCCTAATGGCTCCGGGAAATCGAATATAGTTGATGCGCTTGCCTGGGTAATGGGCGAGCAGGGTGTTAAAACCCTTCGCGGTACATCTATGGAAGATGTGATTTTTGCGGGGACTTCGTCACGCCCGCCCCTTGGGCGTGCGCAGGTATCGCTGACGATCGATAATTCTGACGGCACGCTGAATATTGAATATTCTGAAGTCACTATAAGCCGCACGATCTTCCGCAACGGCGGCTCGGAGTATGCGATCAACGGTTCACCCGTGCGGCTCCTTGATATCCAGGAGCTTCTGAGCGATACGGGGCTGGGCTCACATATGCATGTTGTTGTAGGACAGGGCAGGCTTGATTCCATTCTGCGTGCAACCCCTGCTGACAACAGGGCATTCATTGAAGAAGCGGCGGGTATCCTCAAACACCGCAGGCGCAAGGAACGGGCTTTGCGCAAACTCCAGACGACCCAGGAAAACCTTGACCGTCTTGATGACCTGCTCCAGGAGATCCAGCGCCAGCTGGGACCGTTACGCAGGCAGGCCAGGGTATCGCGGAGGGCTGACAGCATACAGGTAATACTGCGGGATGCAAAAAGCAGGCTGTACGCTGATGATGCAGTGAAAATAATACAGATGAGGGACAGCATACGCCGTGATCTTGCGCAGATCCGTTCACAGCTGTCTGCCCGGCAGCAGGAACTTACTGAAACTAAAGTCGAAATAGAGCGTTTAGAGGAGCTGACGAGCAAGTCCAGCCCTGCGATAGATGCCGTTAACCAGACATGGCATGATATGTCGCAGATAGAGGAGAGGCTTGCTTCGCTCAGCGCCCTTGCCCAGGAGAGGGAACGTTCGTGGCAGTCCCGTATCGCCCCCGTATCGGGGGACGAACCCGATATTCTCCGTAAGCGTGCTGATGAGCTTGAGTCCCAGGCAGAGGAAGAAAAAACCCGCGTGCAGGATGTGCGCCTGCAGCTGGACAAGGAAACCGAGAAACGGGCTGCTGCGGAAAAGCAGCTTGCTTCCCTCAGACAGATGATCGCCCAGCTTCGTAAAAGTGCGCAGGAGCGTGATGCCAGAGTATCCCGGATCCGTGAAATGCTGGCCCGCCAGGAGGCGCAGAAACAGGCATCTGCTGACCGCAGGGCTGACCTCATTTCTCAGAAAGGCTCCCTGGAAAAGCAGCTGGCACAGGAACAGGAGCATGCACAGGAACTGCAGCTGAAACATGACGGCCCGGAGGAACTGACCCGTGATGAGCTGGATAAGGTCCGGCAAAAGGCTGAGGAGACCCGTAATGAGCTGGATCAGGCGCGGAGCGGCCATCGCGATATCGAGTCAAAAATCATTTCGCTGCAGGCTAAGGCAGATGCGCTTGATGATACTTTGCAGGCCCGCAATACGTCAGGCGGCCTGGAACGGCATAAAGATATTGAAACGCTGGGACGCCTGTCGGCATATATACGTATTGATGAAGGCTGGGAAGAAGCCATTTCAAAAGCTTTGGGCCCTTTTGCCAGTGCCGTCGTCATCCCGCAGCATGATGGTATTGCGCCGGCAATGCGGATAGCACACGATGAAAAGATCGGCAGGGCAGTTGTTGTTGCTCCGTCAGACGGGAGATTGCGGCAGGCCCGCCGCAGCAGTCTCCATAAAGGCGGTCCCCATAAAAAGGGCATAAGGCCTGTGTGCTCAGTGATCAGCATCAATCCCCATGCACCGGATCCGGCAGTAGCAGCACATATCGTGGAATCGCTCTCAGTCCTTCTTGATGATGTGGCACTTGCTGATTCTCTGGACGACGCTGTATCTGTATTTGACAGTGCACTTGGCGATGATGATGGTGTTTCTTCTCTGTATTCCCAGATAGTGGCTGCTTCCGGGGAACTGGTGACACCGGTTGGTGCGATTGGAGGCTTATCGAGATCCCCAAGCGACCTCAGTCTTGCAGCGCGCCGGGATAAAGCCCTTTTGCAGTGCGAAGAGCTGAAAAGGCAGGCAGAAGGGTATGAAGCTGCTGTCGGCACGACTCAGCAGAAATATGATGTGCTCCGGGCACAGGTTGAAGAGGCCAGGACTAAGCTCACTGAGGACCGTATACATCGCGAGCAGCTTGACAGGGATATTGATGCGGCCGCACAGTCGATGGAAAGCATCCGCCACCGGATACTCCAGATTGAAGAAAAGATATCATCGGTTGCAGATGAGCAGGAAGCGTGCGCCCGTACTATCGGTAATCTTGCTTCTGAGCTCGAAGCTGCGGCGCACGCAGATGAAACGGATATGAGTGCCGATGATATAGGCCGGCAGGAAACCGAACTGGAATCGCAGCTCGGCGATGCCCGCGAGCGTGAAGTAGCTGCACAGATAGCATGGAACGAGTCAGACCGGAAGTACCGGTCACTGCAGCGTCAGGCGGCACTCCTCAGGGACAACGCTGAGCAGGCCGCTGCCCGCCGTAAACGTATTGCTGAACAGAACAGCCGGTATTCCCAGAAAGCGCATAAGGCTGCGCAGATATCGCACCTTGCAGCAGAAGCGGCCCGGCTGCTCCATACACAGCTGGAGCGTGTGGCCCGCAGGCGTGAAGAACTCCAGTCGCAGGTATCTTCACATGACGAGGCCCTTACCCGGCTGCGTAATATCCGCAACAGCCTTGAACCCCAGGTTGATGCGCTGTCCAGGAAAGAGCGTGACAGTGATGTCCAGCGTGAGCGTGTTGCGGCCCAACTGGGGCAGATAACGCAGAAAGTCCTTGATGATCTCGGCCTGACTGTTGATGGGCTGCTCAGGTCTTATGGTCCGGAACTCCCTGTCCCGGTGCTTGATGACGCAGGGATCCCTGTCCCGTTGGCGCCGGACAGCAGTGATATTCCTGGCAGCAGCGCTGTCCGCAGTGATCCGGCTGACGACGATCCGGATGGCAGAGATAGCGCTGAAGCTCCGTCCGGGGCTGCTTTTGACCCTTCAGATGCTGATTACATACGCTCGCATTTCAAAACTGTGGAGTATAGCCGTTCCGAACAGGAGAAACGCCTTGCCAAAGCCCAGCGTGACCTCGCGGCCCTGGGCAAGGTAAACCCGCTGGCTACCGAAGAATACGATGCCCTGCAGACGCGGCACCAGTACCTGAGCCAGCAGCGCAACGATGTTGTTTCCTCCCGTAATGACGTGATGAAACTCATCAGGAGCCTCGATGCAACAATGATCGAAGTTTTCAAGGAGGCGTTTGAAGATACGGCCCGAGCATTTGAAAAAGTATTTGCCACACTTTTCCCGGGAGGTACAGGGCGTTTAAGGCTTGATGATCCGGAAGACTTCCTGGCTACCGGGGTAATAGTTGAGGCAAGTCCTGCAGGCAAACGGGTCAAACAGCTGACACTGCTGTCCGGAGGGGAACGTTCCCTGACCGCCCTGGCGCTCCTGTTTGCCATCTTTACTGCACGTCCGAGCCCGTTTTACATACTGGATGAAGTCGAGGCCGCCCTTGATGACATCAATCTGACACGGCTGCTCAATGCGCTTAACGATCTGCGTATGCGTTCGCAGCTGATCATCATTACCCATCAGCAGAGGACGATGAGCATTGCGGATGTCCTGTACGGTGTGACTATGCGTTCGGACGGTGTTACTGCGGTAGTTTCACAGAAGCTGAAACAGGGCAGTATGCAGCTTGACGGTCCGGCGGGCAGCTGATATCTGTTCTTATCTGGCATGTAGATCCCTTGTCCTGCTACACGGGTATCAGCAGATACGGATACACGGGAACGCAGTTACCTCTTTTTAGTATTTTTACTGTTTTTGTTTTTATTATTTGCAAAAACAGAACGGATATCGAAATGCCGGATTTTCTGCATCGCCGTAAGCACAGAATATGTCACTTTCCGGATCGGGAAATCGCGTTCAGGCGGAACAGGGGTGATATTTTCGGTGAATTTCGTTTTGAATTCATTCAATCCCATCAGGCTCGGCGCAAAGCCGCTGCCGATACCCATAAGGTCGTATTCGGTGATGCCCTGTTTGCCCAGCTCACAGCATTCGGCAAAAAGGAGCCTGTCAGTCACATGCATTTTCCGCGCATCTGAACGCATTGCAGCATAGTATCTTACGGCATGCGTACCGCTGACGGTAATGATGGACCATGCTACCACGGCACCGTCCGCACGCGCTGCGAAGACCCGGCAATGCGCAGGACCTAGACTGGTTATCATATCAGCATAGTTCTTCATAGGTGCGGGGGCAAAACCGTCCCGCGAACCCGTGTCTTTCATAACTTCATAGTAAGGGGTGAAATCTGCAATCGCCAGATCTGTCTCATCTGCGCATACCGCATCACATTCGCGCAGCGATTTCCTCACATCACGGCGTCCGCGCCGCTTCATACGTGAAAGGATCTCGTCTTCGCCTCCTGTAACATCAATAATAACAGTCTGATCATAGGGGACGGTCGAAAGGACAGCATGGTTTTCGGGCAGCTGCCTGCTGGATGCCATGCGCACAAAAACAATATCCGGTGCATGGCGGCGTACAAACTGTGTTACAGCATGGAGGACAGCAGATTCGCGCGCAGCAGCGTCAGTGCTGTCCCTGTTCGCTTCTGCTGCATCCTGTGCAGCCGCGACAAGGAGGACCGGTCCGTGAGCTGCCCTCAGGAAATGGTATCCGTGGGTAGAATACCTGATAAGGCTTATAAGGGCTACAACAGCATGCCCGTCATTGACAGTAAGGAAATGCCATGGTGATCGCCCCTCGACCGTATCCTGATATCGTGCCCACTCTTCAGTCTGTTCAATAGGCAGGGTAACCCCATTATCTGATGCGATTTTCTGGAATTGCGCACCTGGGACGGGCGATACTGTAAACATAAGCCTCCTCTGTGTTCGTCAGGACAACTGGTCAATTATACTGCCAGGGCATTATTACAGGCTGTATCTGTACAGTTCACTGTCCGCCGGCAGTATTCTTCTGCGTGTCATTCCGCTGGTTCCAGCGTGAATGAAGGCGCATGGCTGTGTTCCACATCCCGGCGAGCGGGTTGAGTGCGCAGTCGAAGGTCCCGATCCAATATGTAGGCCCATTGACCCACAGAAGCTTGAAATCGCTTATCCCATCATTAAGCAGGCCGTTGAGGTCGTATAACCTGCTTCCGCGCTGCTGCGCATCTGTTATAGCCGCCCACTTAAGGGCATAGTTGGCACGCAGTTTTTTGCCTTTATCGCTTACGGCACCCCATAGTTCAAAAGCGGTACCGGCACTGGCAGCATTCCACAGGAACGCCTCAGTTTTCCCTTCTGCCTGCGCCACAAAAATACTGTTGATGCCGTCAAGGCACTCGAAGGCATGGTAATAGAATTCGTCTGAGTGCAGGGCAAAACCGTCGTGGCGCGCGGTATCGTGGTACAGTTTCATGATATCGGGCAGGTCGCTGCGCGTAGCCGGCCTGCAGGATACGCCTTCACGCCCGGCTTTGCGTATGTACTGCCGTGCTTTTTTAGAATGGATGCTGCGCAGGATATCCTCCTGTGTGCCCGTAAGCGGTATTACGGCGGTTTTGGAGATTAGGACGGTAGGGGAAGGGGACCAGCGGTGCGAAAGGGAAGCTTCTGTTACAGCAGGATCGATTTTTACGCTGACTGCACGGGTGTTTTCCGCGCACCATGAGGCGCAGGCGTCTGCAACAGTGCTGAGCGGTACTGATGGGGCGGTTACAGGCCCGCGGGGGATATAGCACATACTGCGGAATGGCCATGGAAGTTTCCGGATAAGTATTTGTGCGGCACCGATCGCGGATCCGCCCTCGGAGACGGATATCCTGCGGACAGCCCAGGGTCCTGTCTCTGATTTAAGCTCTCCCCACTGCCATGACTGCAGGGGATGCCCTTCAAGGCTTCCCCATAAGCTGTCCCACGTATGGCGGTCCGTTATTTCAGTTATCTCTGTCATTTCTCACCTGGCTGTGCTGTGCTGTACTGTATCTGTCAGGATACTGAGGGTACCTGGGAGTTGCCCGGCAGCCCCTAAAATCCTGTAGAGGTAGGTTTGGGGTAATACCGGCGGAACTTGCGCCACTGGCTTATAGAAGATTCGCAATGGTATATGCGGCGCCTGATCGAATTATCGTTTGGATTGACAACAGGGTCTATACGCCTGCGGTTCCTGATGAGGCCGGCGATTTCATCGGCAGTTTCCGCATCAGTAATATACCGTTTCAGAAGGCGGTCAGGGATCACAGTATACAGGACTTTGCCTTGCGCAATACGGGGGGCACTGCCAGCCCCGGCAGCGCCTTCAGCTTTTCCAGGGGCAGGCTTTTTCTGCTGCGATGCGCCAAGCGGCCGGACCGTATGGGATGGATCCGCAGAAGATGGGATAAGGTCACGGATGAGCTCTTCCATAGGGTTTATTCCTGCCCCCACACAGTAGAAGCTGTTGCGTCCGATGCGGGGGTTGACTTCAAGGAAATAGAAAGTTCCAGTATGCGGGTCCCGCTTAACATCAAAGTTGGCGAAACCTGTGTAGCCCGTTGACTCCAGGAACTTCCGGGCGAGACCCGATATTTCTGCGACAGGCTGTGTGACCATAGCGCAGGGGTTGCCCAAGGTTGCCGGGTGGTGCTCTTCGAGGAGGACCCGGGCGGAAGCCATAAATGTTACCTGTCCCTCAGTATTGGAATATGCGGTGATTGAGTACATGTAGGTATCATTGCCTTCAATAAGCTGCTGGACAGTAAACTTGCCGCGGTAGCCTGCCTTACGCAGGGCATCCCACAGGCTGTCCAGTTCATCCTGGGTGTCAATGCGGTACACTTTCTGGCGGCCTTCGAACTGGATCTGCTCATACTGTGCGCTTTGCGCAGGTTTGGCAATAAGTGGGAAATGCAGGGTATCGGGCACAGGCTGGGGTTTCCAGCTGCTGCTGCCGGCTTCAGAAAAATCTTCATAGAATGATTCAGGGACAGGCATGCCGTTGCTGCGCGCAAGCTGTTCAAAAGATTCCTTATCATTGAGTTTCTCAATAAGATCAAGCTGCGGTACGGGCAGTGTATAGAACTGCTCAAGGCGGCTGCGGTTTTCGGCAATTGTCTGGATACGCCACTCAGTATTGGCCAGAAGGATAAGGGTGCGTCCGGCATCCTCTCTTTTCAGTTTTTCCCCCAGGGAACACAGTTCCTCTATAAGCGGCTGTGCTTCCGAGGCATTTGCGCAATAGTGGCGGGTCAGGATCGCTGAACCGCGGATCGGCAGGGGGTCGTATTGGGTAACAAGGACAGGTTTAACGCCGTAAGCATCATTGAATTCTCTTGCTATCGCATATGCGCCAATATCGCCGCCAAGGATCACCGGGAGGAAATCAGCCATGGAGGAGCCCTTTCATTACGGCATCGTCACCTTCATAAGGGACGTGCTTATTAAACTGTTTGATCCATCGTTCGTTGCCCTTGCCTATGGCGAGGATGACTGTAGGCTGGCCGGAGGCCTTATGCGCATCGCTGACCGCTTCCCTTAGGGCTTCTGTGCGGTCAATAATAATGCTATGCTCTACATCTGTATTGGTGATATAGTGCTCCATTTCCTCGCAGATATCCTGTACTTTTTCGGTATCGGTATCCTCTGTGGTAAAGATGAAGCGGGATATCCTGTCCTGGGCAGCTTCAACAATTTCTCTGCGGCGGTCATAGGCCTTGTTCCCCGCCGAGCCGGTAATGAGGATGATACGGGGGCTGAGGAGTCCGTACGTTTTATCGACGTAATCCAGAAGCGCTGCGGTGCTGACGCCGTTATGCGCATAATCAACTATCCCTACTGTACCGTCAGGGGATGTAAAGGTCTCCATACGTCCGGCAATAGTGACCTTTTCCATTGCGTGCAGCGCATTCTGCACAGAGGGGGAACTGAGATCCATGCCTGCTGCCTGGACGATGGCTGCTGCAGCTGCCGCGTTGGCATAGTTGAAATCCCCTGCAATACTGAGAGTAAAAGCCCCCAAAGGTGTGGTACCGGCATTGATCAGGAATGACTGGCCGTCGGATGAAGGATAAGCATATACATCCTTGCTGTTTGCGGAAACGGGCGGCCGGGAAAGCCTGAAACGGGAAAGCTGTGCATTGCTGCGCAGGGCATCCTCTTCCACCAGCTCAGCATGGTCCAGATCCGCATTGATCACGATATGCGAGCTGTTTGCGGTAATTTGCCTTTTACAATAGAAGTAGTCTTCAAAAGTCGGATGCTCAATAGGGCTTATGTGGTCTGGGGAAATGTTGAGGAAGGCACCTGCGTCGAAGTGGAGGCCGTAGACCCGGTCTACTTTATAGGCCTGGGAGGAAACCTCCATAACAAGGTATTTCATGCCATTATCGGCTGCTTCACACATAAGGCGGAAAAGGTCAAGCGACTCAGGCGTTGTCAGATCAGATTCCACAAAAGTATGTCCGTCGGTACAGTTGTCCACCGACGACAGGAGCGCAGCTTTCCCCCGGGAATAAGCGTTAAGTATGGAATGGGTGAAATATGCGGTAGTTGTTTTGCCTTTAGTACCCGTGATTCCAATAACCGTGAGCCTGCGGGAAGGATATCCGAAAAAAGCTGCTGACAGCAGGGCCATCGATTTTTTTACATCGTTGACAATGATCCCCGCGGCCCCGGTCGATACGCTGAAATCTTCCTGGGCAACATAGCAGGGAAGCCCTGAGCTGTTTGCCTCCGTGAGGTAAGAGGCTTCAAACCGGCCCTTGCAGAAGAGCAGGGTCTGGCTGCCGACATCCCGTGAATCATAGGAGATATCGGTAAATACCATATCCCGATACTTCGTGCCCAGGGCATCAGCTGAGCGGGCCCATTGCCCGTCTGCAATGATCTCCCTGAGCTGCCCGTGAGAATCAAGTATGCCGATTGCCTGGGCAAGGCTCAGCGTATGGGAAGACGGGGTAGGGGGGAAAGTATCGGGCGAGGATCCTGCAGCCGTTGTCATAGTAGCCTCAAATTATAGTAAACAGTTATTCTCAACACCATCTACTCTATTTTATTACTGAGACGAGTGGCGGATCTGCCGGTACATCAGCGGACAGGATGGTTAAGGCGTGCTATAAAATTATCCATAGACGGCATAGCGAACGGTGAGCATATGAAACAGAAGATGACCCTCCAGGAAACATTAGCCCGGCACACGCATACGCATGAAGAAGACTGGTACCCTGTGTTTAAGGCGCGGTATGGGATGGAAGTAGTGTTCCGTGCGCTGCATGATGTTGTCGGCAGCGGGGATGTCCTCACACAGCTTTATACCTGCATAACAGCTGTTGATCCTATCATTGCCGCGGGCCTGGAACCCAAATACGGGGATATCGATTTCGACAGCCTCTCCCTGGCGGCCCCGCTTCCCATCGGGAATAATACACGGGCTGTAGTTTTTCAGCATACTTTCGGTATTATCGCCCAGGATTCCATGGAAAGGGCTGTAAAAGGCCTTCGCGGGAAGGGGAAAGAAGGTAGGGAAGAAGGCAGCGGCAGCAGTTTCACCCTTGTTATGGAGGACTGCGCGCACTGCGCAGGCAGGATGGCGCGGAGCGAAGATGGTGTGCCTCTGGCTGACATCACCATATTTTCTTTTGGCGTTGAAAAGATGCTTGATACCCGTTTCGGAGGCGCTGTCTGGGTGAACCCCCGGCTTGGCAGGATGCGCAGCGATGTAGACAGGGAAATCCGATTGCGGCTGGGAAGCCTTGGGAAAATAGGCATGCGCCTTAACTGTGTTACCAGGGCATATGTTAATCAGAACCGCATCCTGAGCCGTCTCGGTGCCGCGGGAACCTCCCTGCGTACATGGATGGCTGCTGCAGGGCTGTATGAACCCCCTATAAGCGATGAGGAAATGCGCGGCAGGCTGCCATATAAGCCGATGCGCTCATCTGAGTGGATGAACAGCAAGGCTGCTGCCCAGGTCAGCATGCTGCCGTCAAATGAAAGTGCGCGCAGTGCAATCGTAGATATTTACAGGGATATGCTGGGCAACAGGGATGGTATCAGGATCCCCGGCCGTATCCTTGCGGCTGGAAAAGCCTTGCCGTTGCTGCGTTTCCCAATTTTTCTGGACAGTACCCGAAAGGCTGAGGCTGCGCTTCAGGCGGTGAGGGGGACAGGTGCCCTCGCGGAGAGGTGGTACAGGCCTGAGCTTTTCCCCGGTGCTGAAAACATGTCTGTTTACCGCATCCCTGAAAACAGGTCTGGTGTGAAGACCAGTACAGAATGCAGCGCACAGGTTGTATGCCTGCCTACCCAGCTTAGTGCCGGGCGTGCCCGGAATGCCTGCCGGGCCGTGCTTTCCGTACTCAGCGCTGTACAGGGAACCACGAATCCCGCACAGGTGGACGTCCCTGGGATTCCAGATAGGCGTTGAACTGTTCTTTCCAGGTTTCATAGGCGTTGCGCTGCCAATCCATAAGCCCTGCAACAGTAATAACTCCGGCCTGCGGGTATGCTGCGCATATAGGCTCTATAAGGTCTACTGCTGCAACCGTGTCAGCAGTGGCATCGTGGAAAGACCCGTGAGGCTGCACGCCGTAATAATATGTAGTGTCGGTGAGGGTCCGCCTGCCGCTGCGTTTGGAAACCGCCCGGTCAATAACCAGAGGGTCTGCAACGATCAGCTCCCGCTGTGTCCCTGTTAAGAAATTATCGGTATCAGCGTCATTGATCTCAGTAACAATAGGCGCCCGACCGATGCGCCTGAGGTCGCCGTTGAGCATATCGACATCAAAAGGAGCGTTATAGGCGAGAAGGGGGATATTCTTCAGCTGGGCCTGGACGATAGTGCCTGCAATTTCAAGGATAGCTGTTTTCTGATCAGCCCCATGCGCCTCAAGGAAATCGTCGGTGAATCCGTTAACTTTGGAGGCCAGCGGGTTCATCGGTATCCCCGGCGCTATGATCCATTCTGACACAGTGTCGCCGGCATAGCCCGTCTGCGGGTCGCGCAGAACCAGGCTTGCAGAAACTATAGCATCTTTTCCGGCATAAGTCCCCGTAGTCTCTGTATCAAAACCCAGAAGCAGGGAGTCTTTCAGCGGAGTATCCGGGCTCTGGATTTCCAGTGTTTTCAAGCGTTCCAAAATTGCTGTAGACATATTTGTATGGTACCTGAGCCAGACGAAAACATCTCTGCAGAAACCAGACATGCGGAGGATGTGGGAAACCCAAAAGTGTGGAAGAATAAAGGGGTGGCACATACTTCAGAAACGGTATCAGACAGGGGCCAGGACGGTACAGCTGGCAGCAGGCAGTCTTTTCAGGAGCTGGCAGCCCCGCTTATCGACGGGCTGTACCGGTATGCTATGAAACTGACGAACAGCCCTGAAGATGCCCAGGACCTTGTACAGGATACTTTTGAACGCGGTTTCAAGCATTTTGATTCTTTCAGGCAGGGGACGAATTTTGCTGCATGGATGACAACTATTGAGCGCAACCTTTTTTTCAACCAGTATCAGAAGGCAAAGCGCAGCCCCAAGCGTGCCAATGATGAAACAGGCGAATATAATGACTGGGACATATATTCTGCCTCTGAGCATACGGGGGAAGGCCTGAAATCCGCCGAACAGACGTATATTGATGCCTACGCCCCCCAGGAGATAATGGAGGCTCTGAATAAATTATCCCCCGAACGCAGGGATGTGTTCATTGCAGCTGCTATTGACGGGAAAAGCTACCAGGAAGTGGCAGACGAATTTGGTATTAAAATAGGTACTGTGATGAGCCGGCTGAACCGCGCGCGTACGCAGCTGAAAAAGGAACTGGAATCGTATGCTATGGAAAGAGGGTATTCCAAAGTGCATCTCTCCAGGACGAAGCAGAAGGGGGAGGGGACCAGCAACGGATAGTTTTCACTGACTGAGAAGTATCGGAGAGTATGGGAAGAATAGCGGGCAGCAAAGGTTTACACATGTAGCAAATAAGGTTTGGATATACCAGCCCGGCAGCGGGATAAGGAACGGTTACGATGACAGTTTATGTACACAACAGGCGCAAAGTAAAAGTAAAACAGGGATTCCAGTCCCGTGTAGGATGCGTGCAGCGCGTGCGCGCCCATATCGACAGCTCCCAGTTTTCCTACGAGCAGGGTGCTGTTGTACGCCATGCGGTACGCAGTACCACCATCCGCAGCACGGCTGATGTTGCATACATACCTGTGGTATCGGTGATAGAGGAAGTTACATGCGGCTGTTCAGACTGTTTCGGCCCGGAAGACCTGTCAGACATGGCTGAAGCTGCGATGCTCGACTGTATAAAACGGGTGCTTCGCCCGCATACCGTTCCGGAAAGTGTCCATGACTGTTTGTCCCGATGCCTTGAGGAATTATGCTCGGGCAATTGCTGACAGCCTGATAAGGTGTAAGTAACTGTTTTAAATCCAAGGGGAGTCCCCCTCTTTGAAAACTGGTTTATCTCCTGCTGCATAGGGATCGTACCGTTCTGTGCTGCAGCCGTATTCCTGAAGGTACGAAATTTTCAGGTCTTTATCCCATACAATGAGCGATACACCGTCAAACCCCTGTTTGGGTCCGCCCTGCATTGTGCACTCGAAAGTCCAGAGCACAATGCTTTTGTCGGAATCATGAAAGAACCTCTGGATATCCCATGCCAGGACCGTGCCGCGGCTGTTCCATTCAGAAAACCAGTGCCTAATCTTTTCCAGCCCGTGGTATTCGGGGCCCCAGCTTTCTATATACGTTGCATTATGCGTAAACAGGCTGCCGATTTCCGCATCATTTTTCTGAAGCCACATATCGAACCAGCTTCGGATCATTCCTTCTTTGTATTGTAGTTCATTGCCCATTGCGCTGCCTCCTTGCGCGGTTACGGTATGTGTCCCAGTTATGATACTGCCCTGAGCTGGAAGCAGTCTTCAACTGTACAGTTGCTGCCGCAAGACAGAAAACTGGTTTTCCCCTGCGGCAGCACCCGCATTATTTATTTTACGCCATAGTTACTTAGCCACTTGTCTTTTTCTATCCATGATCTGGAAGATTATTGTGAGCCTCCGATGAAGCGTCAGGTTCTGAGGCAGCCTTATAGAACTCCGGGTCTGAAAGCCTGTACTGTTCCAGATTCGATTTCAGCTTCCGTGCACTGGGTTTGAAAGTCACATAAGTTACGGCCCCGCTGACGGCACCTCCTATAAGCGGGATAGCTTTGGAAACAGATTCTGCGAAAATTTGTTTTGTCATTCTGGTACCCGTGATCTGGGCAGCTTTTTTAACGATAGGATATACTGCTGTCTTTGTCAGCGCTTTGCGGGCAAGTGTTTTACTCATATGTGCGGCTGCAGACTGTGCTACTGCTTTGATAGCGGCATTTGCTTCCTGGACTCCGAACATGACACCCGTAAAGACCAACACCTGATTAAGAGTAGCATCATCAATACTGTCGCTTTTGAGCTCAAAATCGGGGAATCCGTAAAGATACGCCAGCTTCTGCAGGATACGGAGGATAAAACCGAAATACTGTACCAGATCGGCGGGTACAGTTGCTACCATAGCGAGACCTCCCGGAATCCCTGCCGCAGCAGAGATCGCAGTTACCTTGGCAGTTTCAAGGTTGATAGACTGTACTGCCAGTGTATTGACCTCTTTACGGCTGATGCCTGCGAATGCGGGGTTTCTGCTGACTGCAAACTCAACTGTCCCCTCAGAGTAATGCTTGCGCAGCTCCTTACGCAGGAAATCCGCACGGTCAATCCTTACACCTGGGATCAGGATAGCTTTGGCAAGGATGTTTTCTATGGTGATATCCTTGCTGATATTCTCCGCTTTACTGGCTATATTCGCTGTTTTCCCGGCAATAGTGCTCAGAGACTGAGCTGCAGAGTTAAGCAGTGTTGACAAGGATTTTGAAGCGCTGCCATCTTTCGAGCTTTTATTCTTTCTTCGGCCTGTCTCTCCATTTCCGTCGTTTTTGTTATGTGCGTTTATGTTTTTATCATTGGGGGGGG
>PPYE01319724.1_pt1 | contig 70473 bp, 54 predicted proteins | sample 1559881 | NCBI WGS metagenome assembly PPYE01 (sample SAMN08240022, study PRJNA423297) | Human gut metagenome, whole genome shotgun sequencing project. | reverse complement strand
GTATAAATGAAATTGATTAACACACATCTTATATATCATATATACAATTATATCAAATAATATAAATAGCTGATTTATAATAGTTATTGATTTAAATGTAAAAATATGGTCGCTAATTAGAACCATGAAATAATTAAATTGATAATATGTTTTAAGCCAACAAATTAAAAAATAAATGGGGTTACCTTTAGAAGTAACCCCATTTCTAATATGAATATTCGTTTATTTCTTTATAAACTTATAACCTTTACCTGAAATATTCAAGTAATACAAACCGGGAGAAAGTTCGGATACATCAACTCTAACTTCTTCTTCACTATTTACCATTACATCCTTGATTCTTCTTCCGCTTACATCAATAATGCTAACCGTAGACCCTTTTGAATTAAGAGTCATGCCTTTTACATAGAGGATATCTTCTACAGGATTCGGATATAAATTAATTGCAGAAGAAATGTCTGAGTTAATAGATTCTATACCTGTAACTTCGTCTGATGATGCAGTTGTGGATGAAACTCTAAGTGCGTAACAAGTAGATAAATCAAAGTTACCACTATAACCATATACATATACATAATAAGTACCAGCTGCTAAATTATTTAATGTGATTGTTTCATTAGATGTTCCACCATATGAACTTCTTCCTAATACCGTACCAGAAGAGTTAAGCAGCTGCAAATCGTAATCTTTTGGAAGATTCTGTAAAGTAACTACGATATTACTTACCGTATTTATAGTAAACTTGTAGTAATCTTTATCTGTAGAACTGCCAATACCGGCATTATAAGTTATATTTGTACTGATAGCGCGAGCAGCAGACAATGTTTCATTGGGCTCATAATTGTTCACGCACGCTGACGTTACTGCTGTGGCTGCTACTTTCAGAGCATAACAAGTATTCAAATCAAAATTACCACTATATCCGTATACGCGAATATAATAAGTACCGGCAGCCAAATTATTATAAGTAATTGTTTCATTAGATGTACCTCCTGCTGAACTTCTACTCAATACTGTACCTGAGGAATTTAACAATTCCAAATCATAATCTTTCGGAAGATTTTGTAACGTAATTACTACATTGTTTGTCCCATTTATAGTGAACTTATAATAATCTTGATCTGTAGAACTACCAATACCGGCATTATATACTACATTTGTACTGATAGCGCGAGCAGCAGACAAAGTTTCATTAGGCTCATAATTATTAACACATGCCGAAACGACTGTTGTAGTAAAACTAGATTGCGCATAAGCAGAGCTATTAGTTGATGAGCAGTTTGTTTTTACACGCCAATTATAAGTAGTTCCGGAAGTTAATCCTGTCAAATTATAAGATGTACCCGTATTTGATGAGGTTGCAACTCTCCAGGCTGTAGTTGTAGAAGTTTTATATTCCACAGTATAACTTTGAGCTCCTGTTACAGTATTCCATCTTAAAGTAGCACTATTACCCGCAATATTTGAGGCTGATAATCCTGTAGGAGTATTACATTCGCCGCTCCTGACTCTATAACCAGCTATTATATGTTTAGTTTCACGTAGTGAACGTGCAGCATCAGCTTCAGTAGCATGGCCAGTAGGGTAACCGGCATAGCTGAGGCTTGGATTCGCAAAATAAGGAACTTCCCTAGCAGAAATACCATCAGCAAAATAGCTTCCGCTATCATAAGTCATAACAGAACAGTACATTACATTATCATTTCCTCTCCATCTCCAACCTGCAGAATAACTGAAAATACCAGGACCCGCTTGAGTAGTCTGTTGCTTGTGATGGCCTAGTCCCATATTATGACCTATTTCATGAATCGCAGTGGTCGTCCAGCTAGCTTGTTGAATCCTTGATATAGAAAAGCCATAACCTGGAGAACCTGAAGTATTATTTAATCTCCATGCTAACCCTCCTGTATCTTCTACCTTTGTTAAGAAAACTACTAAATCTGCATTGTATTGATCCCTCCACTGGTGTACTTCATCTAGGTAACCATCAGAAACGTTAGTTATACGACTTAAATCTGTATTCGAACTTCCGCTTTCGGTATAATTTACCTCTTGCGAATGCACCAAATTAAGAGTAATCTGAACATTACTATTATCTAAAACGAGTTTTGACTTACTCATAATACTTGCTATCGTATTATTAATACCTCCTTCACTCTCACTCCATGCTTTCGCAGCAGGAGTATAAACAATCATGATATCAATACTGGCAGGAGCTGTACTTCTGGGTAAAATACCAGTTGTATCTTCATTTTTGATAGATTCAACAGATGGAGTTAACGGATCTCCTCCTTCTAAAGCTATAGCCTTTTGTTTATCAACCTCTATCAAATAATTACTTTTTGTATCAGAATCTATTCGAGTAACATATTTCTCATCCAGCTCCGGAATCTCAACTATCATTAAGCTTTTATTATCCGGTGATGTAGTAATTATACCATATCCCATCGGGTAATCAACAAATCTTGCTCTGATAGAAACAACTCCGTTTATATCTTTCTCTACTGCATCAATATATGCTTTATAGTTTTTATCTGAAAACAAACTTAAAACTAAAGTATCTTGAAGAGCTACACTATATTCATTTTGGAGTACTTTGTTCAATACAAACTGCCGTGATCTACTAGAAATATCCTGAAATTTCTGTATATCTCCACGTAATTTTAAATTAGTTTCTTCTGAATCTTTTTCATTTATATCTATTCTTCGATTCTGACTATATACCTGAACAGTTCCAAGTATAATAAATAATACAAGTAATAACTTTTTCATTCGTTCAAATTTTATTTTTTTTGTTTAACATGTAATTCATCTATTCTCAAAAAACATGTACATAGTTTTGATTTAATAAACCGATAGCCATCTCACATAAATTCTTCATTATATATATTAACTCATCTTGTGGCGCCATAATAAATTAATACATAGAAGAAATTATACTCTATGAATACAAATATATATTTGCAAATAAAGCTTAATACATCAAAAGTTAATAGGAGTTGAATATTGGTAAATAATTATTCACAGAATAAATACCAAAATAACGATATACAAAGAGCAATACAAATATTTACCCATCATATTTAGTTACAGCAAATATATAGATATAAAGCTAATATTAAAATAAACTTAAATAAATATTTAACTTATTATAACAATGCGCCTGAAATAAAATTAGTTAACATACACATTATATCTAACAGACATAATCACATCAAACAATATAAACAATTGATTTACAATCGCTATTAGTTTAAGTCTGAAAACAAGATAGTTAATCAAACAATAAAATGAACTAAGCGATAATGCTTTAAGAAAGAACATTTGTTTTAAACAAACTAAAACACCGATTAATTATCTACTTCATATTCAACAAAACTCATCAAATATTCAGACCTAATAATTCCAAAACAATTTATTATCTTAATTATCCGTTTAGTTTAAGAGAATAATATATTTTTGTGGAATCATGAACATTGATGAAAATACGATAAAAGCTTTAAGCGAAGGCAATCATAAAGCCTTTGAAACAATATTCACTGCCTATTTCAATAAGATTAAAAACTTTATTAACGGATATGTAAAGTCTAATATTGATGCGGAGGAATTAGCGGAAGATATTTTCGTCAATTTGTGGATAAACCATAAGTCTATAAATCCGGATAAATCGTTTAGCGCCTACTTGCATGCCATAGCTTATAATACTTCTCTCAACTTTCTTAAACACAAATTCGTACAAGAATCTCATAAAAACCATATTTCCCATTCTGAAAGGAGTTTTACTTCTGAAGACGAACTAATTGCTAAAGAAACACAATTACTAATAGAAATGACTGTTGAGCAAATGCCTGAACAAAGAAAGCAAATTTATAAGCTCAGCAGGAATGAAGGTTTAAAAAATGATGAAATAGCAACTCAACTAAATACAACAAAAAGAAATGTGGAGAGTCAGTTAAGCCTCGCACTAAAGGACCTTAGAAAGACTATTTCCAACGTCTTTTTATTCTTCCCCTGATTTTTTCTAAAAAATAATTCATATTCTTATTGAGCTTTTCGGGTTACGATTGTATCTATATGAAAGCACCGGAAAACCGAAAGTGAATTTACCGGATTAAAGGTTATAAAGATATGGAAAATAATAAGAAGAGTAATATATCAAAGATTATTCATCAATTTCAAAAGGGTAGATACTCCAAAGAAATAGAAGAAAAAGTGCAGAGATGGCTTATCGATGAGGAAAACGCCGAAGAAAAAGAAAAAGCATCCCTGGAATATTGGAATACTCTTGAATTATTAACAGATAACACAGAAGGTGAAGCCTTGGAAAGAGTCAATGCAAAGACGGGAAATGCAAAAAAGAAACTCAGGATATTATCATTGAATTATTTAGAACGTATAGCCGCCGTTATTGTTCCGCTTATAATCATTTCCGGTATCTACTTTTACAACCATTATACAAAAACGGAAGATATTTATGTATCGGCTATGTATGGGGAAACAAAACATATTATTCTTCCGGATAGTTCTGAGGTATGGATAAATTCAGGAAGTAATATCAGCTATCCGGCATCATTTAATAATAAAAGACATATAAAATTAGAAGGAGAAGCTTACTTTAGTGTAAAAGAGAATAAGGCAAATCCTTTCATTGTAAAAGCTAATAAACTTTCAGTAAAAGTATTAGGAACAGAATTTAATGTGAAAGCATATCCTGAAGATGAAAAAATAACTACTACCTTAAATAGTGGAAAAGTCGAAATATCGCCCGATAAGAGTAAAACATATATCCTACAACCAAATCAACAGCTAACCTACAGCCTGGAAACAAAAGAAATTATCATTCAAAAGGTTATAGCCAATGATATATCCGGTTGGACAAAAGGGCAATTGCTTTTCATTAATGTTTCCTTTACGGGTATATTAAAAACATTGGAAAGGCGTTTTAATACTTCTTTCCTTATAAAAGGAACAACTCCATTAATAGAAGAAAATTACACAATCAAGTTTTTAAACGATGAGAATGTCGAGCAGATATTAACGATATTACAAGACGTAACCGGTAATTTCTCTTACCAAAAGAAAGGAGACATAATTGAGATAATACCTGATAATAAATAAAAATATAAAGCTTATGAAACAAAAGGAACCAGAAAAAGTTGGAGGCTTCTTCCGGTTCTGAATGTCGAATACAAAATAAACTCTGCGAAAGAAAATTAAGTATCAACAAAACAAAGATAATATAATGAATTTTACGGTTCCTATAAATAAAAGAAAAATAACAATTAAGTTTTTAATATTGATTTCTTTTATTATTATTCCGATCTCAGCAACTGCACAAAAAAAGCATATAACCATAGAAGAGAAAAATATTACTCTTAAAAAAGCCATTGAACTAATCGAACAACAAACCGATTACAGCATAGCTTACGGACAATCTAAAATAAACTTAGAGAAAAAGATATCGCTTTCTTTGAAGAATGTTTGTTTAGGAAAAGCATTACACGAAATCCTGAAAGAAACAGACCATATTTATAAAATAAATGGTTATCACATTATTTTAATACCGGAAGGACAGACAAAGAAGAAAAATACAAAAAAGACGTCTGTATCTAAACAAGTTATTTCAGGAAGGGTTGTTGATGTTGAAACAAAAAAGCCTGTCGGGTATATAAACGTTATACTACTTAATGATTCTTCGAAAGGGGCAACAACAGATAGTCTCGGATATTTCACAATCAGCAATGTCACTAAAGGACCATATGATCTTAAAATCAGCCTATTAGGGTACAAATCGACTGTATTTTATAATATGCCCGGTAAAGACTTACTCCTGGAAATATCATTAAAAGAACACAGTCATCATTTAAATGAAGTAATTATTACCGGAGAAAGTAAAGCAGAAAATCTAATCCAATCTCCACAAATGGGCAAACTTTCTCTGAGCCAAACGGAAATAAAAAACATTCCTGTTATATTTGGCGAAGCAGATGTGATAAAAGCCCTGCAAACTCAGCCCGGCGTTGCTGCCGGGACTGAGGGATTGGCAGGAATGTATGTTCGTGGTGGCAATGGAGATGAAAACTTATACATGATGGATGGTCACCCACTCTACCAAATAAACCATTTGGGAGGTCTTTTTTCAGCTTTTAATACTGAAGCAATTAAAGAGGTTAATTTTTTTAAGTCTGCCTTTCCTGCTCGGTATGGGGGAAGACTTTCCAGTGTAGTTAACATCGTTTCAAAAGATGGTAATTTAGAAGAATATCACGGAGCAGCTATGATCGGGCTTACATCTGGAAGCTTTAATATAGGAGGTCCTATCATAAAAAATAAAACTTCTTTTAACGCATCGGTTCGCCGCTCATGGTTGGATATTATTTCTATTCCAACCTTAGCTATCATAAATAAAAAGAAAGAAGCAGATGGTGAAAAAACAATAGCCAGATATGCTTTTACTGATTTGAACCTTAAATTAAAGCATCATTTTAATAACCGTAGTGAGGCCTATATAAATTTCTATTTCGGACAAGACATTTTAAGATTTGGTAAAGAAGAGTTTTATAAAATAGAAAATGAATCCTATCAAAAGGAAGATATTAACAAACTACGATGGGGTAATATCCTGGTAGCATCCGGGTGGAAATACAAATATAATAATAAGCTATCAAGTGACATAACCGCTTCCTATGTTAATTACTCTTCCGATTTACGCAGGAATATCTATGACATATCCGGTCAAGAAGGTACTGATAGTTATGAAAATATTTCTATAGAAAATTTAACCCGCAATGGAATTAATGATTTTAGTTTAAAGGCAGATTTTAATTACTCACCTAATTCTCCCCATACTATCCTCTTTGGAGCAAACTTCACTCATCATCGGTTTCGCCCGGAATACGTGGAATCAATATCTAATGTAGAAAATTTTATATATGATAATACAAAGTCAAACCAGACACTACCAGCTAACGAATTTAGTATATATATTGAAGATGAGTGGAAAATCATTCCCGCATTAAGTGCAAACATCGGCATACGTATGGGTCTTTTTAATATTCAGGAGAAATTCTTCTTATCAGTAGATCCACGTTTCTCCACTCGCTTATTACTATCTCCGCATTTAAGCTTAAAAGCTTCCTACTCCCGGATGAACCAATATATGCAACAGGTTAGCGAAAGCTATATTAGTCTGCCTACCGATTTCTGGGTACCGGTAACTAAAAGACAAAAGCCACTTACAAGCGATCAAATATCTGCCGGAATATACTATAATTATAACAATGCATATTCTTTTTCCATAGAAGGATATTATAAATGGATGGACAATTTGCTCGATTACAAAGACGGGTATACGTTCTTACCTAACGGTACCAACTGGGAGGATAAACTAACCTCCGGAAGAGGTTGGTCTTATGGTACTGAGTTGATCATAACTAAAGAAACCGGAAAGCTGACCGGTCATATAGGTTATGGATTGATGTGGTCGGATCGTAAATTTAAAGAAATAAATGAAGGTAAGAGATTTCCTTCCAGATACGATAACCGGCACAAATTAAACATTGTTGCCAATTGGAAAGTAAATAAAAAGATAGAGTTAAATGCCAGTTGGATATATATGACCGGCAACAGATTTACCGTGTCTTTAGAGAACTATTTAGAAGCACAATACTCAGGACTTTCACCAGAGCTTATTCCTACAGAAATATCTTCTATTTCAGGAATTGATTATTACGAACAGAAAAACAATTTCCGTTTGCCTTCTTATCATAGACTGGACATGGGTATAAACATATATCAGCCCAAGAAAAAAGGACGCATGGGTATTTGGAATGTTAGTGTCTACAATACATATTGCCGTATGAATCCCATCTCGGTCAGCAAAGAAATTGACTTCATATTTCCTATTATTACAGATGGTTCCACAAACCCACGTAATCTCCCGGCCGATAAAAGTTTTAAAACATTCAGTATATTTCCCATTATTCCCTCAGTCTCATATACATATAAATTTTAATAAGATGAATAAGAATCCAATTATTGCAGCTATCTTCTGTGTATTACTTATTTCATGTTATACCGAAATAGATTTGGAGAAATATAAACCGGCTCCCAAAGCTGTACTAAACAGTGTAATCTCTCCTGACACTATCGTTATAGCAAGTATAAGCAAAACATGGTTTTTCACAGAGAAAAATACAAATGTCGGTTTAGATGATGCAACAGTCGATTTGTATATAAACAACCAATATAAAGAACGGATGAAATGGAAAATCATAGATGAAGAACAGCTAAATATTAATGGCATTTATACTTCTACAATAATTCCAAAACCTGGTGATATAATAAAAATTGTGGCTGACACAAAATATGGAATAATTCAGGCAGAAGATACAGTTCCTGCTAAAACAGATATTATGAATGTAAAATTCACCCATAAGGATTATGAATACTATGGAAGAATAAACACAGACATTAAATACGAAATCACTTTTCAAGATAACAAGGATCAAAATGATTTTTATCTAATCCGTATTTCATCATCTGAATCAAATATCCGCCTGGGTATTTTTGACTATTCTTCCGATCCTATATTTATTGGGCAGAAATCTATCTTGGAAGGAGACTTAGGTGGTAAATTTTTAGGAGGACAAGGTGGACGTACCTTTACAGACCAAACAATCAATGGCAAACAATACACTCTTACTATTAAAGAAACAGAGAGCAAAGATTTTTATAAAATACGAGAAACCTGTAAAAGGAAGATTACCCTTTATACTTTATCAAGAGCCTATTATCAATATTTAACCTCTCTCCAATATATCGAAGATGATCAGCTTATCAATGATATGGCCAATTATGGTTTGTCAGAACCAAGAAGAATATTTAGTAATATTCAGGGAGGTACCGGAATTCTTGGAACTACTCACCTTGCAAGTAAAATAATCAATTTAAGGGACATTATACCGGGAAATGAGCATTAAATTTTGATGAGTAAAAATACATATATAAATCATATTAAAATGAAATCCGACAAACATTATTCCATTCTAAACATTAATTTATTCGTCGGATAGGCTTGTCTCTTTCGTCGGAAGCCTATCCGACGAAAGAAAGCCTACTAGCTGATGATTAATTTGTTGAACAGATAACAATTTATAATAAATTGTGGGTAACTAATAACTAAACAATTAGCCCGGTCAATTAATTATAATTAATCGGGCTAATCCATATTAATATTTAGGAATATATTATTTACTCAGAATATCCATAGTATCGGAAGCAATTACCAACTCTTCGTCTGTAGGTATAACTACCACTTTTACTTTTGAATCTTCTGTAGAAACAACTGCTTCTTTACCACGGATGGTATCGTTGAATTCTTCATCAATCTTAATACCCATATACTCAAGTCCGCTACAAGACTCTGAACGGCTGTTAAACTGATTCTCTCCTACTCCTCCAGTAAATACGATAATATCAACCCCACCTAATGCAGCTGCATAAGCACCAATATATTTCTTAATACGATAGAAATACATCTTTTCTGCTAAAATAGCTTTTTCATTACCTGCAGCACAAGCGGCTTCTATTTCACGCATATCACTTGAAACGCCTGAAATACCAAAAACACCTGATTTTTTATTCAGCAGGTTAGATACACCGGTAGTTGTTAAACCTTCTTTGTCCATAATGTAAGTTACAGCACCTCCATCAATATCTCCACTACGGGTTCCCATCATTAAACCTTCTAATGGTGTAAGGCCCATCGTAGTATCAATACATTTACCATGCTTAATTGCAGAGATAGAAACTCCATTTCCGATGTGGCATGTAATTACATTTACATCTTCCGGTTGTACTCCCAGAAAATCACAAGCGCGTTTTGAAACATAACGGTGAGAAGTTCCATGGAAACCATACCTACGCACACCATACTTATCGTAAAGCTCGTAAGGAATAGCATACAGGTAAGCATGTTCAGGCATTGTCTGATGGAAAGCAGTATCAAATACGGCCACCTGAGGCACATTAGGAAGTGTTTCTGATATTGCATTAATACCTTTCAGGTTGGCAGGATTGTGCAAGGGTGCCAAATCACTACATGCAATAATCATATCAATAACTTCTTTGTCTATCAGGACAGATTTACTGAATGCTTCACCACCATGGACTACGCGATGACCAACAGCACCAATCTCATCTAAAGATTTGAGCACACCATACTCAGGGCTAACAAGCGTTCTTAAAATGAACTCAACACCTACAGTATGTTCCGGAATACTTTTTTCGTAAGTAATTCTTTCCCCATTCGGCAAACTAATTTTAAGGAAAGACCCCCTCAGACCGATTTTTTCGATACCACCTTGAATCAGGATTTCTTTGGAAGCCATATCAAACATTTTATATTTGATTGACGAACTTCCACAATTAAGCACTAGTACTTTCATTTCTGTTTCTATATCTTCTTTTTATTCTTGAGATTTTGCAGCAATAGCCTGGTTTGCCGTGATAGCTACCATTTTATAAATATCATCTACAGAGCAACCACGGGAAAGGTCATTTACCGGCTTAGCCATTCCCTGTAAAACAGGCCCTACGGCATCTGCCCCTCCAAGACGTTCAACCATTTTATAAGCAATATTTCCAACTTCCAGGGTTGGGAATACCAACACATTAGCATGTCCGGCTATCTGAGAACCCGGTGCTTTACTGCTGCCGATTGCAGGTACGAGTGCAGCATCTGCCTGCATTTCACCATCAATCTTCAGAGAAGGGTCCAGTTCTTTTGCCAGGCGGGTTGCTTCTACCACTTTATCTACCATTTCATGTTTGGCAGAACCTTTAGTAGAAAAACTAAGCATAGCCACCCTCGGGTCATCAAACGCAGCTACAGCTTTTGCCGTATGTGCAGCACAAACCGCAATTTGTGAAAGTTGTTCGGCTGTAGGAACAGGGGTAACAGCAACGTCGGCAACTACCAAAACACCGTCTTCTCCGTATTGATGAGCTTTAGTAAGTAAGATCATGGCACCTGAGACAACGGAAATACCCGGAAGTGTTTTTATAATTTGAAGTGCAGGACGAAGTACATCACCTGTTGTATTACGGGCTCCGGCCAACTGACCATCGGCATCACCTGCTTTTATAATTAAACATCCTAAATAAAGGGGATCAATAACTAATTTACGAGCTTCTTCAATAGTCATTCCCTTTTTCTTCCTGAGTTCACAAAGAAGTTGAGCATACTCTTCTTTCTTCGGATGATTCTCCGGATCAATAATTGTTGCTTTTCCTATATTATTAAGATTCAGCTTTTCCGCAGCATTCTTAATTTCAACAGGATTTCCCAACATAATCAGGTCTGCAACCTCTTCTGCCAAAAGACGGTTTGCAGCCTTCAGGGTGCGTTCTTCCGTTCCTTCCGGAAGTACAATTCGCTGGCGATTGGCTTTCGCCCGGGCGATAATTTCGTTCATCAAGTCCATGATAGATATATATTTTTAAGTTTTAACTATCGAAGAAGTCGTTTTTACGCCACAAAATTATACAATTTTGCAATATCCACATTGCAAAAGCAGATTTATTTTTCTATATTTTCTGCATATAATTAAACGTTAGGGAAAATTAACAACGGGTTAAAAGATATAACTACCAGAAAGACATGCAGAGCGAAAGTAAAAAGAAATTAAAACCGATTTGTTTACGGAATTATTGATGAAATATTCTATAATTTTGCAAGGTTTAACTACAGAATAAATTATAGGAGCATACAAGCCGTATACACCACTAACAAAATTCATTCTTGATTTGTTAATACATTATGATATAGATAACAAATTAACTTGATTATCATGGAATTTAAAGAAATAACTATTCACGACAAAGATATTATTCAATCATTTACCCTGAATAGTACACGAAGAAATTGTGACTTATCTTTTTCCAATCTATTCAGTTGGAGATTCATGTACCATACTAAATATGCAATCGTGGAAAACTTTCTTATTCTGCGTTTTTATGCAGAAGATGAACTTTCTTATATGATGCCTATAGGGAAAGGTGACATGAAGGCTGTTTTGGAAATGATGATAGAAGATGCTCACAAACTGGGTAAACCTTTTCAGATGCTTGGTGTATGTGTCTATTCTAAAGATGACATTGAAGCGACGATGCCCGGTAAGTTCGAATTTACTTCTGAAAGGGATTATGCCGATTATATCTATCTTCGCGAAGACCTTGCCAATTTAACCGGTAAAAAATATCAGTCCAAACGGAATCATCTCAACAAGTTCCGCAAGTCTTATCCTGATTATGAGTATGTATCCATCACACCTGAATTAGTACCCGAGTGTTTGGAGTTGGAAGCAAAATGGTGCCGTGCCAACAATTGTCATGAACAGGAAGCTCTGGCTGCCGAACGTAAATCACTTACATGTGCTCTAAAAAACTTTGAAGATTTAGGGCTGACCGGAGGTTTGCTCAGAGTCAACGGGCAAATTGTTGCTTTCACTTTTGGAATGCCTATCAATCATCAAACGTTTGATGTATCTATTGAAAAGGCAGATACCTCGATTGACGGAGCTTACACTATGATAAATTATGAATTTGTAAATCATATTCCCGAACAATATATTTATATAAACAGAGAAGAAGACTTAGGAATAGAAGGATTGCGTAAAGCAAAGCTTTCTTACCAACCTCATATTATACTTGAAAAGTGTGTAGCCATTTTAAAAGAGGATATATCCGATGAAAGAAAAAGTACGATCACTATGGAAACTGTCGTTTAATGACAGCGAAGATTTTTTTAATTTATATTTCGACAAAAGGTATAAGGATGATATTACCATGGTGATCCAAGAAGGTGAGGATGTGGTAGCTTCTCTCCAAATGATACCTTATCCTATGACTTTTCTGAATGATGTAATTCCTACCTCATACATATCCGGCGCATGTACTCACCCTTCACACAGGAACAAAGGGATAATGAAGGAATTACTACATAATACACTCAAAAAGAAATATACAGATAATGTATTAGTGAGCACATTAATACCTGCCGAAAAGTGGTTGTTTGATTATTACCGTAAGTTTGATTATACGGCTGTATTTGATTATTCTACAGAATCATTCGACATTTCTCTACCTATATCATCCGGTGAAGTAACAGTAGAAGAGTCTGATGGTTCTAAAGAAGTATATGAGTACTTTAATAAAAAAATGATGAAGCGTCCTTGCTGTATTCAACATACCTTTGAGGATTTTGAGACTATACTGGCTGACCTGTCATTAGGTGATGGTAAACTTTTTATTGCTAAAAAAGCGTCTGAGATTACCGGGATCGCTTTTTGTATCAAAGAAAACAGTTCCATAATAATAAAAGAACTATTTGCTGAAGATACAGATGTACGCAATATTCTTCTGAAAGAAATTGCAAGTAAGATGAACTGTGATCATATCATTTGCATAGTACCACCCATCCCGAACACAGAGAAACAACTGGGAATGGTGCGAATCATTAATGCAGAGAAAATGCTTCAACTATTTGCTGCAAAACACAAGGATTTATCTTGTGAAATTAAAATTACGGATAATATATTGAAAGAAAATGAAGGGTATTATCACTTGAGTAATGGTACTTGTGAGAGGATTGTTACTCTGAAAGAAGAATTTTATTACGATATAACCATCTATCAACTAGGAAATATCTTATTTGGAAAAACAGACGATTCCCTACCTGAAATATTTCGCTCAGTGGAAAATCACAAACCATATATGAGTTTAATGCTTGATTAGTTATGATACGTCAATGCGCTATTCTGTTCGGATGTTTAGCTTTAGGAGAATTAATTGTATACCTTACCGGTGTTCATCTACCATCCAGTATTATAGGAATGTTGCTGCTTACCACTTTTCTTAAACTGGGTTGGATTAAGTTGCAATGGGTAAGAGGTATGTCTGATTTTCTGGTGGCTAATCTTCCTTTCTTTTTTGTTCCTCCCGGAGTTGCTCTGATGCTGTATTTTGATATTATTGCTGCCGATTTCTGGCCTATTGTAATAGCTTCTGTAGTGAGTACAATTGTGGTATTAGCCGTCACAGGCTGGGTTTATCAATTTATGCGGAAGATCAAATGAGTTATCTTGAGAATAAATATTTCCTGATTGCAATCACCTTTGGAATATATTTCCTGTCAAAGGCACTACAAAAGAAAACCGGGATATTATTACTTAATCCTATATTACTGACTATTGCCTCACTCATTATATTCTTAAAAGTATTCGACATTAGTTACGATACTTATAATGAGGGTGGATATTTGATTGAATTCTGGCTGAAACCGGCAATTGTAGCGTTAGGGGTTCCTTTGTATCTACAATTGGAAGCCATAAAGAAACAAATACTCCCTATCTTCCTTTCACAACTGGCCGGATGCCTGACAGGAGTGATATCAGTGGTCTTATTAGCTAAAATATTGGGAGCAAGTAAAGAGGTAATTCTTTCCATGGCATCCAAATCCGTAACTACTCCGATCGCTATTGAAGTAACCAAATCAATCAATGGCATACCTGCTTTAACAACAGCGGTCGTTATATTTGTCGGATTGTTCGGAGCTATATTTGGTTTTAAAATTCTTAAGTTAATAAAGATCAGTAGTCCCATTGCACAGGGATTATCAATGGGTACAGCTGCACATGCACTGGGAGCATCCACAGCTATGGACATAAGTGGTAAGCACGGAGCTTATGCCAGCTTGGGATTAACCCTGAATGGTATTTTCACGGCGATACTTACACCAACGATTTTAAGGCTGATCGGGTTATTATAATAAAATCAGGAGTGTTGCTTCTGTCATTCCGGGCCTGACCCGGAATCTCCCCGGAAGATGCACTTAAGGAAGGGATCCCGGGTCGGGCCCGGGATGACAAGAAATTAATTATAGTCCGCTAAAGTCTACTCCATCAAATGCCAATGACGGTATTCTCCATGAGGAATTTAATCTCGGGTCATTACCTATTTCCCTTAAATTATTCCATAGACTAAGCATATTACCGGTAATATTCATTTCAGATATAGGTTGGGTTAATTTTCCATTTTCAATGAGGAATCCTTCTATTCCATAAGAAAAGTCGCCTGTAGAACTATTACAATTACCTCCGTTGAATCCGGTTACCAGTATACCTTTATTTATATCGGCAATTAAACCATCACCGTTTTTATTTCCTAACTCCATTGTTAATATGGAAGGAGAACCAATGGTAGGCTCAACATCCATCTTTTTCGCATTGTAAGTATCAATAAAATAATTTTTCAATACTCCTTTTTCAAATACAGGACGACGCTCTGTAGCTATTCCTTCAAAGTCGAAATAAGAAGCTCCCGATGCTTTCTGCAAATGGGGATCATCTATTAAGGTAAGTTTGTCGCTAATAACTTTGTCACCCAGCTTATTAAGCAGGAATGAGTTTTTCTGTTGCAAATTAGATCCGTACAAAGCCTGTATTAATGGAGATACTAATCTGCCGCCATTTAAATTATCAACAACCATTGTATATTTGCCCGAAGCAATTTTCTTCTGACCGAGTTTTCGCAATACCCGCTCAAAGGCTTTTTGTCCTATACCTGCTTTTATCAAATCATTAAAATATAATGCAGATTCATACCAGTAAGAGGAAGGACGGCCTTCGCCTTCGCCTTTGATGCTGACACTGGATATGGCACTATACCAAGAATTTGACTTATCTCCTTCAAAGCCATTACTTGTAAGAAGGTAGCTAAAACTTTCACCATCACTGAAAGAAGACTCAACAGAGATGATGCGATCATCTTTACCATATACTTCTGCTGCATTCGCAAGAGCAATCTCTACTTTTTTGTCCGGATGTACATTCTCAAATTGAGGATCGAGAAGTTGTAAATCCGGTTGTCCTCCTTTATAATAACGGGATGCATCCGGCAATACACGGTATTTATCTTCTGCTACATACCGGGTAGAAGCAATTCCGTTTAAAATAAAATCTTTTAGTTCTTTCTGGTCTATCCGGTTTGTTGAATATGAGCCATATTTGCCATCTACATACAGGGATATTCTCAGTCCGTTTTCAGAAGATTGCTGGAGCTTATCTATTTTAGTATCGCGCACTTGATAAGAGCTTTCGGAACCGGAATAAAGATTCACCTTTGCTGCCTGACAGCCATTTTTGAGAGCAAAGTCCAAAACCCACTGTGCTATTTTCTTATTATTATCAGATATCATGTTTCTTTGTAATTAGATATTAGTAAATTAACTTTCTCCACCTACAGTAAGTTTGCTTACTAAAGCAGAAGGCATTCCGCATGTTACCGGACAGTTCTGTCCGTCTTTTCCACATGTCCATGTGCCATTGTCAACTTTAGCATTATCTGCAACCATCGTAATATCAGCCAACGCTTTAGGACCATTACCTATGATATTAATGTCTTTTATCGGTTGTGTCAATTTACCGTCTTCAATAAGGTAGCCTGATTTTACGAAGAAAGTAAAATCACCTGCTCCGATCTGAACCTGCCCGTTTGTGAAATTATCCACATATATTCCTTTCTTAACTGAAGCAATAATATCTTCTTCTTTCATATTACCAGCTTCCATATAAGTAGACCGCATACGTGGAATAGGGATATGCCGGAAGGATTCCCTTCGTCCGTTTCCTGTAGAAGGTATACCATAGTGCTTAGCACTTAGACGGTCATGAAGATAACTTGTCAACACTCCTTCTTTTACGATATATGTTTTCTGGCCTTCCGTACCATCATCGTCAAAATTGATAGAACCACGATCAAATGGCACTGTACCATCATCTACGACGTTAATATGCTCATTGCATACTTTTTTATTCAATTGATCGGAGAAAATAGAAGTATTCTTACGGTTAAAATCAGCTTCAAATGCATGTCCGATAGCTTCGTGCAACAGAATTCCGGAACCTCCGGCTCCCATTACAACAGGCATTTCTCCACCTTTAGGTTTTACTGCCTGGAAAAGAAGAGATGTTCTGTCTACTGTCTCTTTTGCTATTTCATTTACAACATCATTTGTAAGAAACTCATATCCCATACGGTAAGCACGTGATGCGCGTGCATTCTCAAATTTTCCGTTTTCTTCCATGATACACACTGCCGAAAGCGTAACCATAGGACGATAATCGTAATATTTTACTCCTTCAGAGTTGTAGAAAAGTATATGAGAAGTAAGGTCGCTTAACGAAGCATTTACTTTTGTTACCCGCTTATCAAGGGAGAAGATTTTATCATTCAGTTGTTGGAGATAAGGTACCTTATCTTTAACCGAAATTCCTTCCCAAGGGGTAGATATATTGTAGTAACCTTTTTTGAGCACTTTTTCTGTCATAGCAACCGGAGTCTTCACTGTTCCATCCGAAGCAATGCGGGCAGCAGTGCGGGCAGCTCTCAACATTTCATCTAATGTAACATTTTCCACATATGCATATCCAGTCTGGTCGCCGGCTAACACCCGGACTCCCATTCCGAAATCGATATTAGAGTTCGAACTGTTTACAGCACCATCCTGTAGCCCTATACTGTTTCTGAAGCTATGTTCAAAAAATAGATCAGCATAGTCTCCGCCTTTTTCAAGTGCTACAGTAAGTACTTTCTTTAAGTCTTCTTCGCTTACTCCAAAGTGTCTCATAGCAAAAGCTGCTTCGGAAGTAGTTCCTGCACCGTCCAAACATCCCTGCAATAAAGAAGGTGTTGCAACAGTGCCAAGCACAGCTATTCCGCCGGTTTTTAAAAATTTGCGTCTGTCCATAAATATTCATTTTATATAAACGCAAATGTATATAAAATAAAAAGAAATACAAATAAAAAAGATATGGAATTGACCGTCAGGGAGAAAGCCGAACACATGGATATAAGAAAAGTAACTTATTTTATGATTATTGTAAATTAAAGTAACACTTACAGTTACATGTTAATTATTCAGCCTGGGTCAATATCCGTTCAAGTTCCTCTGCATTCAGCTTTAAGTGAAATTCACCTCTGTGGGCTATAGATATTCCTCCATTTTCTTCCGATACGATAATCGCATAAGCATCCGTCTCTTGAGATATTCCCAATGCTGCACGATGGCGAAGACCTAATTCTTTAGGTATATCCAAACTATGAGATACGGGCAAAATACAGCCTGCCGCTTTTATGCGTTTATGACTAATGATCATAGCCCCGTCATGCAATGGACTATTCTTAAAAAATATATTTTCAATCAGCCGTTGACTTATAGTAGCGTCGATCAGTTCACCTGTACGCACAATCTCGTCCAGTGGAATGCTTTTTTCCATTACGATAAGTGCGCCGATCTTTTGCTTACTCATACTTAAACAGGCCATTACTATCGGCATAATATCACTTTTATTTACTCCTTCTTTCTTATTGCCGGTAAGAAAGCGAATAAATGCACTGACACGTTGATGAGAGCCGAGTGTTAATAAGAAGCGACGTATTTCGTCCTGGAAAATAACGATCAGAATAATTACACCCCAACTCACAAGTCTGTCGAAGATAGTGCCCAAAAGCCTCATTTCAAGTACCTGGGACACAACTAGCCAGATCAGAATAAATACAAGTATACCCACAAAGATATTGATAGAACCGGACTCTTTCATCAATTTGTATGTATAATACAAAAGAAAAGCAACCGAAAGAATATCAATAAAATCTTTTATACTAAAATCAATAAACATGGGATATATTTATTTATTCGAATTATTATTCCGTTTTAATGCTTCTACTATTTTAACAACTTCTACGGCCTCTTTCACATCATGAACCCGGAGAATATTAGCACCTTTTAAAAGTGCAATTGTATTCAATGCCGTAGTTCCGTTTAAGGCATTATCGGGTGCGACCCCCAACAAACGGGTGATCATAGATTTACGCGACACACCTACCAACACCGGCAATTCGAAGAGACGAAAGTCATCTATATAATTCATTAACTCATAATTATGGTCAACTGTTTTCCCAAAACCGAAACCGGGATCAAGAATAATGTCTTTTACTCCCAACTGCCTGAGTTTATCTACTTTTTCCGCAAAATATAAAAAGACTTCTTTTACCAGATTATCGTAACGTGGATTTGCCTGCATGTTTTGCGGAGTTCCCTGCATGTGCATCATTATATAAGGGACATTCAACCGGGCAACTGTTTCGAACATATTTTCATCCATTTCACCGGCGGCAATATCATTTATAATTGCTACACCATATTCTTCGACACACACCCTGGCTACCTCTGCACGAAAAGTATCCACGGAAAGTATGGCACCCGGGAAAGCTTCATTTATAATTTCCAGCCCAAAACGCAGACGTTCTATTTCTTCTTCTACAGATATATCTTTTGCATTCGGACGGGAAGAGTAGGCTCCGATATCAATAATAGTACCTCCTTCTTCAATAATCTGGCGGGCACGATTTATTATTTCTTCTTCTGTTTGTTTACGGCTTGCCGAATAGAAAGAGTCAGGGGTGAGATTTAATATTCCCATTACTTGAGGACGGGATAAGTCCATCAACTTTCCATTTACATTAATATATTTTGGAGTTACCATATTGATTTCATAATCAGTTCACTCACGCAAAAGTACAGAAAAATAAAAATAACAGAGAATATTAAATAAAGAAAATAATAATTCGTTATGGAATTGGCTTCCAAAGAAGGAATGCTACGGATTTATAGCTTGCATATTAACATAATGCTAAGTTGTAAAGTATGAAAGTAAACCGGGCAAAGTCATATTAAAGAGTAACTAACATTATATATTTTTCTAGTAAAAGTCATCGGACCACGGCTGTGAGACACGCGCGCCACGAATGTGGTTCACACGAGCCACGGCCGTGAGACGCACGAGTCACAGCTGTGGCTCGAAGACTTTTTCAAGCTGAACAAATAACTTTAATCTACAAAGAGTACACCTGTGCTTATCATAGACCATTATATTATATACTAAAATAAATCCGCACAATCCGAAATGAAAATTTATTTTTTATCTTTGCCGAAAATTAAAAACTTGTTTTGTCAAAATGAATATAGAAGCTATTTACCAACTTTATAAACAACATCCGGTAGTGACTACCGATACCCGTAATTGTACTCCCGGTTCTATTTTTATTGCACTGAAAGGTGATAATTTTAATGGAAATGCTTTTGCCTTGCAGGCATTGGAGAAAGGATGTGCATATGCTATTGTGGATGAAGCGAAATACGCAGTAAATGATAAAATAATCCGGGTAAAGAACTGCTTGCATACGTTGCAGCAATTAGCAAATTACCATAGGAAACAGTTAAATACAACAGTTATCGGAATTACCGGTACTAACGGAAAAACAACTACTAAGGAACTGATAGCTACCGTACTTTCTAAGAAATATAATATTCTTTTTACACAGGGAAATTTAAATAATCATATTGGTGTACCACTCACCTTGCTTAATCTTACTGAAAAACACGAAATCGCAGTTATAGAAATGGGAGCCAGCCATCCGGGAGATATCAAAGAACTTGCCTATATCGCTGAGCCTGATTATGGGCTGATCACAAATGTGGGTAAAGCACATCTGGAAGGATTTAAATCTTTACAAGGAGTGATTGATACAAAGGGAGAACTATTTGATTACCTGCGGAATAAAAAACGGACGGCTGTTTTTATCAATAACGACAACAGCTATTTGATGGAGATAGCAGAAGGACTAAACCTTGTTGCGTACGGAAAGAATGATGCTTTATATATAAATGGTAAAACCATTTCGTGTTCTCCGTTTATAGCTTTTAATTGGAAGGAGGGTAAGGATGGAGAAACACATCAGGTACAAACAAAACTGATCGGAGACTATAATTTAGATAATGCCCTGGCCGCTGTTACCATTGGTCATTATTTTGATGTGGATGCAGAATTGATCAATCAGGCTCTGGAGAATTATACTCCGGAAAACAACCGGTCGCAATTAAAAGACACCGGAAAAAACAAATTAATTATTGATGCTTATAATGCGAATCCTACCAGTATGATGGCTGCGCTGCAAAATTTTAATCAAATGGAAGCAGAGCATAAAATGCTTATTCTGGGAGAAATGAAAGAATTGGGAGAAAGCAGTGAGGAAGAACATCAAAAGATTATACAATTCTTAAATCAATGTGATGTTGATAAGATCATATTGGTTGGAGAACAGTTTAAGAAGATTCCTTCGCCTTACATAAGTGTAGATAATACATCAGAGGCTGTAGAGATATTGAAAAAGGAAAAACCGGAGGGGTATTATATTCTCATTAAGGGGTCGAATAGCGTGAAGTTACAGGGAGTGGTTGATTATTTGTAAATAATCAACCTTATCTGTCTGTTTTTATTCAAATCCTCACAGTATAATTCAACCTTAAGCCCATCAGCAGCCCTCCATTCCAGCATTAATTTACCTTGTTCCCTCTTTGTTTTTTTCGGCTCTACCTGTAGTATATTATTAACAGTTTGCACAATATCCTCCAACTTCTTTTCAAAACGGGTTGTTTTGGTAGTATTCTTACTCCGATCGTATCCGGTTCTATATTTGTCACTAAACATTTTTGTTTCTAGCCATTCCAGAAATACAGATTTTACCAGCGAATCATTTTTCGTATAGTCATAGCTAACAGTACTGGTTATTACTTCATCCTCGGTTTTCAAATAATCTTCCTCCCCTTCAAACTCAAAGTTATCTTTATGCGGAAAGTAGCTATGGTAAGTCGGTTTTTTTCTGTGTAATCGCAAACAAACACCACCAAGTGCACGCTCCAATGAATCAGCAGTAGTGATATGTAGCGAATCTATATGCATGCGGATAAAATTGAATATAATCGGGAAAGTTTCTTTTCGCAAATATTCAATAGTATCCACTTCATGTTTTAAATAACGGATATCCAGTTTATCCTCTCTAATCTCAATGATGCCCGACAGGTTAGAATTACTTGTTTTAAATCTCAGAAGTTGACTTTTATCTTTTTGAATCCGCATCAGATCAGAATTATAAAGTTCAAATTTCATACCCGGCTCATTAAAATAATGAACAGGAATCAATCTACTACTATCGATTCTGGCTATCATGAGCGAAGAATCCGAACGACAGATATGATATAATTCATTGTTATTTACGAATGAAGTAAATATTATAACTTCAGGTCTGGGAGCTTCGCAATCCAAATGATTGCAAATAGAATCGCCATAAAGTACTTTTACCCCCTGCATAGATTCACTTCCCCAGTTATAACCCTTGGATTTGATAACCTTATAATACCGTTCGGGGGGACAAAGCATCAACATTGCAGGGTTGTCTATTTGTAAAACCCGCTCCTCCGAAGTTATATAATAAGTACTGTCGATCTTATTGATGATTGTACCATGAGAATTAAGTTCATATTCTATTCCCGATTCATCTCTGAACCAAGTGGTACAACCAAGTTTATGCATAAGTGGATGCAGAATACAATAACTGTCATCTTCATAAATGATATCACTATTATGGTTTGTCAACTTCCAATTTAAGTGCTCTGTATCCAGATAATAAGTTTCATTTCTGCGTTCGCCTTTCAGGAAAATAGTGTCATTATTAACAAACAAATCAAAGTTATAACTATTGTTTATTGATTCCGGCAAAGGTATATTCTGCTCAATATTGCCATCCGGAGACAAAATAAAAAAATACATATTTTTGCCCATAAAATAATAGAGTCCGTAATCGCTAAAAAGGCAATAGTATTTATTATTGAGCTTTACAGCACGAGACAACTCTGCACGGGTAGCTGGTCTTACCAAATCTCTGATGTGAACGGTTATGGTATCTACACTAAGAATAAAGCCTTCTGAATCAGACGAGTTGTTTGAATGGTTTACTATGCAGTCGGCAAATAATAACGATAAGGTAAATATCAGTAATGTCTTTTTCATTTTTTTATTTTGCGGATTAAAAAGGCTATTGGCAAATTTAATAAATATCGGGTTAATTCATTATACTTTAAAGCGGAATTTTATGTTTGACAATAAAATTCAAATATGATATTTACTTTAGTTTTATTAGGAAATCATTTTTAATTTATTAACCTTGTATGGGCAAAAAAGATAAGAGCGTTTATTAAGGAATAAAAACATTTACTTTAATAAGTAAATAGATATTTATATCAACCGTTTAACTATAAATCAGTGAGAAATACATGTTAAACTGTAGAAAAATAATGCTCTTTATTGTCATAGGTTTGTGATGCTCGTTTGTTTCGGCACAGATACCTGTGATACAACCTCCTTCTGCTTCTTCCATGCCTCGTTATGAAACAAATATGTCTTCTCCTTCCACTCCTTCAAATCCTCATCGCCCCAGACAAAGTTCCGGCATGAATATGTACGAAAAAGACAGAATGGAAGTAGAGCAAAGAAATCAAACTGCAATGCAGGATATAGAGAAGGCCACCGCCTGGTACAAACAGCAGCAACTAACTGATTACTTGATTGAAAACGGTTTTCCGCCACAGCAAAATTACACGGGTGCCATTGCTTTCTTTTCTGCATACAAAGAAATAAGTGATATGCTCGAAGGGAATACTCCTATAGATATGGGAAGAGCTATTTACCTGGCTGAGAATGCTTTTTATGAAGATGATCTGGATTACGAGGAATTCCAGGAAGATATAAAAGGGCGGGTACAACTGTGTCAGTGGAGAATGAAAGAATTAAATCTTAACCCAAAAGATAATATGGCTCTGAATATGATTATCTGGAGTCTTCTATGCGATACATTGGAAATGAAGCAACCCGGTTCGGAGGATGCGATTACCCATTATCCTTTGGAATATAATTATGATGATTTCCAGAGTAAAAAGGATTATACCAGTCATTTTGTTTCGACATTGATGAGAACGAACAAGGGCAACTGCTACTCCATGCCCCTGCTTTACCTGATGATAGCAGAGAAACTTGGAGCTGAAGCTTATTTGTCATATGCCCCTTTACATTCTTTTGTGAAGATACGGGATAAAAAAGGGAAGTGGTATAATCTGGAAATTACTAACCGTTATATGCTTAGCGATGGACACTATATGAATCATAATTATATAAAGAGTAGAGGAATAAAAAGTAAAATTTATATGAGCCCTCTTTCTAAAGAAGAAGTAATTGCAGCAATGGCGGCACAACTTGGTACTTACTATCTGGTGAGATATGGCTATGATCCGTTTGTGATAAAGTGTGCAGATAAAGCATTAGAACATTATCCGGTCTGTACTCAGGCTTTATTGTTGAAAGCGGATTATCAAACCCGCCTGACTCTTGAAATTGCAGAAAGACTATAGGCTTCAAAACCCGAAATGCTAAAACAACACTCGTCCAAGGCTTATGGGCATTATGAAAAGATGCACGAAATCTACAGCCAACTAGATGCAACAGGATACGAACCTACCCCGGTAGAGATTTATGAAAACTGGGTAGACCATGTTGAGGAATTGAAAAGGACACAAGGAAATGAACGAATATTGAAAACTAAAAAATAATAACTTGTAAAATTAATTAGCTATGAAAAAGAAATTGACTACCATTCCGGTATGTTTATTGATTATTAGTTTACCTTTGTTTGCAGACGGTTCGGATAACAACCCATTTAAGCACTTGGGTTATAAAATGAAGATTGCTACTCTTACGGATAACAATGAAGAATTTCACGATCAGGAAGATGTAGTGGAGATCGGACAGGTTCTATTTGATACAAGAAAAAAGGAGATTGTAGGTTTTGTCGGAGAGAAAGACCACCGGATTGAGCTAAAGACGGATGTTATCAGCACTTCGATTGATCCGCATTGTGAGAAATACCCGTGGATAACTCCATATGCGTATTGTTTGAATAATCCGGTGAGATTTGTAGACCCGGATGGTAAAGATCCAATATATGATCCGGATGGAAATTTTCTAGGAACAGATGATTTAGGATTAAAAGGAGACCCCATTGTGATGAGTGTAGAGAACTTTAAGCAAGGTATGGAGAATAAAAAAGCCATATCATTTCATAGAGATTTGAACAATGAAGATGCATATAAAAAAGTAGAGGAGCATCATAAAGGCCTACCAAGTCGACCTGATTATGATGGAGAACTAACTCTTAAAGAAGCGAACGAATGGTATCGTAATGGAAATGGAGAAGCTTTATTTGTAGATGCATCCAAAATTGATTTGTCACCAGCAACAACAAAAGACTTAAAACTTAATAAACCTGAACCCATAAACTTTGCATCTCCTCTTAAACCTAATCTTAAAACGGGTTTAGTCTACGGGACTCTTTTATTAACATTAACAAATGAAAATACAGGTACTGTTGTAATTGGAAAAAATAATAAAATAGATGAATATGATTTTGATCACCAAAAAGGCAGATTCTTTAGAAATATAGCAACTAAAATAGGAGAGAAAGTAGCAGGAAAAGGTACTTCTTATATTATATATGGATACGGATTAGGATCAGTAAAAGTAAAAAAGTAACAATGAAAATATTATATATTGCATTTTTCGTTATTTGTATTTTATTCAGTTGTAAATCCGGAGTTTTTGAAAATGATTTATCTACTCTTTTAAATGTAGAAGATGTACAGATACTATCTATGGAGAGAATTGATGTATCAGGCGGATTGAGAAAAAGTTATTTAATGGAAGTATATGAATTATCACCTAGCAATATTGATTCATTTACTAATAGTAAAAAGATCCTTCCTGAGAATAATGAATATGGCCCTTGGGAAAAGTATGGTTGGTCTAATTGCCATGAAAAAATTAATGAAGACATCAAGCTTATAGTATTAACTTCTGATTGGGGGGATAAAAAATTAGGTATTAAGTTAGATAGTATAAATCATATTTTAAATAACAACAGAGGATATTTTGCTTTTTATTGTAAACCGACTATAGAAGAACCTGAATATGTTCAATTTTTCGTTTTGGATACATTAAAGAATACACTTTATATAATGGATAGTAATATGTAAAATTGATATCATGCTCCAATAAATACAAAGATTCCTTTTTAAAAATATTATTTTACAAAATACATAATATGAAATATTTAAAAATGTTTCTTTTTATTTTTTCATTAAATTCTGTATTCAATGTTCATTCTCAGATTTTAGAACAACCATGCAAAGAAATAATTTATTCTCTTAATGAATTGAAAATTAGAGGCTCTATTTTCCTTAATAATATCGACTCATTAGTTTTAGGTAAGAAATGCCCAGTAATTGAAAATAAGACATTTAAATATTTTATAATTAATATAGATAAAAAGAATAATAGTAATTCTTATTCGATTGTTGTCGAAGCCTATAAAAAGCCTTTTGCTGATAATAAGGCAATAGGATATTTTAAATACAAAAATTATTATTTCTTTATTTATGGTTGTAATCCTAATAGTTTTTTCAAATAACGAAAAAAACTAAGATTTTTAAATATAAAGATGGTGGATTACCATTTGTAGAAGATTTCCCTTATTGGATATTTTCTTTTTCTGAGAATAGGCTTTATTTGGAAGATTATGATTGTTGGTAATCATGGGGTGATTTGATATTATTTCACAATCAACTCAACATATATTAATCTGTACACTCTATGTTTTCACATTTAATAAAAAATAAAATGTCAAATTCAAAAGGTGAATTTGCAATAAAAGATCATATTCAACCAACAATCAAACCTATTCTTTTATGCCTCTTATTAGTCCTTTCTATAGCCCCAATCTATTTATATGGACAAGATAATATTCAAACTACTACCATTTACAATCAATATGAAGCAGGTAGGCGAATTATTAATGAAATTATTATAGAAAATCATCTGGAGGATTCTTTAAAAGGATATGCTTATGGTGGCTATTTTATGGGTCCATCTCTTTTTCTCATCATAAAAGAAACAGATTCTTTTTTTGAAATATATCAGGGAAAAAGAGATGAAGGAAACTTAAATACCTATAAGCTTGATTTAACAGACAAACGTTTGAATTCTTTATTTTCATGGACGAAACATGATGAGATAGTCTACGATGTTCAATCTTCCGAGTATTCTCCTCTTTATTTCTACTTTGTTCTTTATGATAATAATCACAATAAGAAAATAGAATTTAATACATCGACAATGCTTACATATAAAAATTCTCAAAAATCAAATAAATTACGCAAAACATTACCATTTACAAAAGAGCAACAAGTACTCATTTGGAAATTATTGAAACTTATTTAATATTTCAAGAACTACGATCATTACAATGCATTTTATGAATAAACTTTTCCTAATTATTTCTCTCTTTTCCTTCTCTGGTTATACTTTTAGCCAAGCTACCTACATCCGTGAACAGCAGGTTATAACCAATATGCTAAAAGGCACTTCTTCGCTAGACTTACGACAAGCTGTCTACTCGGTAGAAAATGCCTATTTTGAGGGAAGATTTGATAAGGAATTGTTTTACAAACAAATAGATAGATATACGGACTTTTGCCGTACTCTTATTCAAAGTGGTGATATTCGTTATGAAGGCCAAAGAGATGAAAAAGCTGCCAAAGCACAATGTGCAGTTTTTGTGTTTATGACGGATTCCATACCTGTTCAGATAGGCAATGAAATCAGATGGCATGAACCCTTTACTTATAATTTTGATGATTATGCCGGGAACGAAGACTGGAGCAATATGTTTGTTTCAAACCTTATGCAAACTAAAAAAGGAAACTGCCACTCTATGCCTTTGCTTTATAAAATGATAATGGATTCATTAGGCGAAAAATCCTGGTTGGCCCTGGCTCCCAATCACATGTATATAAAAGCCTGGAATAAACGTGCCGGATGGTATAATATCGAACTCACCTGTGGCGACTTTCCCACAGATGCATGGCTGACAACCCATGGTTATGTTCATCTGGATGCAATCCGGAATGGTTGCTATATGGATACACTTTCGCTGAAACAATCCATAGCCCTTTGTCTTGTTGATTTAGCGCAAGGATATATACGTAAATATGGGGCAGGCAATGGAAAATTTGTGATGGAATGTTGCGATACTGCCTTGGAATATTTTCCTAATTATTTAAATGCGTGGCATATCAAGGCAGATTTACTTACCCGGACTTATCTGGAAATGGAAGATAAAACCTCTGATACTGCATTGAAACTAAAAGAAAAAATGACCGCTATTTATGCCCATATACATGAATTAGGCTACCGGAAAATGCCGGTAGAGATGTACATGAGTTGGCTTTATTCCTTAAATGAATATAGTAATGAATATAGGTCGAAAAAGATTACCATCTATAATGGCAGAAATCATAAACAACTCGAATAATGACTTCTGCAGCCACTAACTCCCATTCAATTCCTCCCCAAAGCACATCCCACCTTATATCGTTTCATATTACCCCCAGGGCTATAAACCTCCACATAAATAATATAGAGCCCGATACGGGCCAGACTACCATTCGCCTCTCGCCCATCCCATACAAAAACACCTTCCGGTTCTAACCGGAAATTATCTGCAATATCACACACAAACCTACCGGAGGCATCATACACTTTAATATTAGCAACCATATTTTCTTCCGTGATTTTATAGAAGATGGTAAGTATATCTTCAAATCCATCCCCATCGGGAGAGAAAGATTTAGTCTCTAACCAGAAACCCTTGGAATCTTGATCTGAAACATCACGATATTGGGAATTGATATACCCGGGAGTTCCCCCACCTGACGCAGAAGAAGCAGAAAGCCAATTGGAAGGTGTGAGGGAATTCCCATCCGGGAAAATCTTTTCCAATGCAACTCCTTCTTTATTATCCAGAAATGCCGTATGCATTTTTTCCGTATAAACGAATTCATCTATTATCTGCCCGGAAGAGGATACTAATAGGATGTTTCCTTTATCATCTGGTAAGGAAGGGAGTTTGGATAAGGGTACCATGCAATTCTCCCGGCATTCATATTGAGAACAAACCAAAGATACATCTTTTGTAAAGCATAAGTAAGAATGAGGTGATAAGACACGGGGTACATTTGAAACGGCTATTCCCTCTCCCATCTCTCCTGATTGTTGCCGGGAAGAAAAATAAAGAGTGTTCAGATTGATATATTTATCCGAGTTGTTATATATCTCAACATAGTCACTGCCACCCGGAAGGGGATTGAAAAGTACTTCGTTAAATAATACATCACCCGGAAGGGCATTCACCGGAAAACCCGTTTTTACTATTAAATCTCCTTCCAGGTCAAAACCGGAAATATCTATTAAATCATTTAATTCTATTTCTATTGTTTCTCCCTCAACCAACTTTTTAGAAAGGCTTAATGAAACATTTCTCCCTGTGGGGATGGATGGTATAACACTATTAATTGAGAAATCTTCTGTACGGATCGTATAATTATTCTTCTTTTCCAACGATAAAATATCCATTGGTTTCGAAAAACACATAGATATTGTATCAGGGGCTATCAAGTAGGAATAAGAAACTTTTGCAGCCATTTCATCGGGATTATTACCTTTTACAGAATTGCCTCTGCCGGGCGTACCACCACTTTCATCTACAGTTGCCTGCCAGTTTGAAAGATCATTTGTCAGATTATTATTATCTATACATTCAAGAGAGAAACCTCCTTTTTTCTTAAAACTGTCTTTATACCATTCATCAGAATATTCTACCCACGATATAACTTTTCCCCGGGCATCTACCAACCATAACAGCTTACCTGCATTGGCTAATTCGGGAAATGACTTTATTCCATTGACAACAATCCCGGATTCACTTAACAATTCACTCTTCTTATCATTACACAATACCGCATAAGCGTATGACGGTATTACAACCTTATCCAGATCATATGATTTGTTACCATAGTAAAATTTCCAGTTAGTAAGATTAACAGGCTTATCTGTACGGTTGTATAGTTCGATATATTCTATTTCCGGCAATGAGGCGGCTCCTTTAGGATTAGCCATTATCTCATTAAAAATCACATCACCAAACTCTACTGACTGTAAAGAGAAATCATAGTAAGTAAAGCTAACCCACAGATCATTCATCCGATTTCCTGCAATATCATAAATATTACTGATAAAAAGAGAATATTCTTTATTATCAATAAACTTGTTGGTGACTGTCAGTTCTATCTGTTTTTTATCCTTAGATATATTCCTCCTTTTTTCTTTATAATTATCACTCAGAGAAAATAGTGCCTTGCTAATATTTATCTCTTCATCAAATGAAAGAGTTATGGTAGAGTCCGAATCGGCAAAAATGGTAAGAAGTCTGGGAGGTTCCATATCATCGGGATTAGGATTCTCCGGTATTTCCGGTTCCTCTATTCCTCCTCCACCGGTATCTGTATTTGACTTTACTAAAATATTATCAAAAGCAAAAGCGGTATTGCGACTGGATGTATAATGACAGGATAATCCCACATACGAGCAATTAGTAACAGAGTTATCCCTGGCTTCCCCTTCTTTTATAAATGTCTCATCTACATTAATAAGTTGCGTGTATAATGTCCATACCCCATTCTCATCACATATTACTTTAACCAGCAATTGGGGAGAAGAAGAGCCTATCATGATAGAACTCCCTTTAATAAGTTCTACCACATCCTGTCCGTTCTGCCTGTAAAGGGAAACATTATCATCTTTACCCCCGATCAAGAGAAAATATCCATCGAGATCATTCATCAGATCCGGAGAAGATGAAGCCAGATAAAATTTTGCATAATTATTGACCGTAGGATTGAAGTAAAGATGTACATAAAACTCCCATGTCGTATTTTTTAGTATGGAAGAAGGGGTTGAAAGATACGCATAGCCTCTTTTTTCTTCTTTATCGTTAAGCCTTAGTTCCCCCGCCTTATTTACTACGAATTTGTCTACATCTCCCGTCCAGGTAGGATTACGGGTAAAATCCCCATCTGAAAAATCATCTTTTACCTGTGAAAAACAATAAAATGAAAATAAAAATATGGTGAAAAACAGATTAATTCTCATCTAACAGTCTTATATATTCCAAAATGTTATAATTTTGCATAAATTTTCGGCCTGCGAAGGTACGGGAAATAAATATATTATTTATTAATTAAAAGAAAGAAAAACGATGAAAGTAGCTATTGTTGGCGTAAGTGGAGCTGTTGGACAAGAGTTTCTGCGCGTACTCGATGAAAGAAATTTCCCCATGGACGAATTAGTGTTGTTCGGCTCTAAACGTAGCGCTGGAAGTAAATACACTTTCCGTGGTAAACAGATCGAGGTTAAACTCTTACAGCACAACGATGACTTTAAAGACGTAGACATTGCTTTCACCTCTGCCGGTGCAGGAACCTCTAAAGAATTTGCCGAAACCATCACAAAGTACGGAGCTGCAATGATCGACAATTCAAGCGCATTCCGTATGGATGATGATGTGCCTTTAGTGGTGCCCGAAGTAAATGCAGCGGATGCAAAAGACCGCCCACGCGGTATTATTGCAAATCCTAACTGTACAACTATTCAGATGGTAGTTGCATTAAAAGCTATTGAAAACTTATCGCACATAAAGAAAGTGCATGTTTCTACCTATCAGGCAGCCAGTGGTGCAGGAGCAGCAGCAATGGACGAACTTTACGAACAATACAAACAAATATTGGCAGATGAGCCTGTTACCGTAGAAAAGTTTGCCTATCAGCTTGCCTTTAACCTGATTCCTCAGGTAGATGTATTTACTGAGAACGGGTATACGAAAGAAGAAATGAAAATGTATAATGAAACCCGTAAGATTATGCATTCTGACGTACAAGTAAGTGCTACCTGTGTGCGTGTACCTGCTTTGAGAGCACATTCTGAAAGCACTTGGGTAGAAACAGAACGTCCTATCTCTGTAGAAGAAGCCCGCAAAGCTTTCGAAAATGCGGAAGGAATAGTATTGGAAGATAATCCTGCTGAAAAGAAATACCCTATGCCTCTATTCCTCTCCGGTAAAGATCCGGTTTATGTAGGCCGTATCCGTAAAGACCTGGCAAATGAGAACGGATTAACTTTCTGGACTGTTAGTGATCAGATTAAGAAAGGAGCTGCATTGAACGCTGTTCAGATAGCAGAATACCTCATTAAAGAAAATGCACTATAAGTAGAAAAATTAACCAAATATAATGAAAGCCTGCACTTGAATATATGCAGGCTTTTTTATTTAGCGCCATACAAAAATATGTACATCTACTAAGAAAAAAGATTGTTGGATAATTAAATTATATACGCCAATCTTATTCCAAAAGAATTTCTAATCTATTTCAATTAAAGATCATACTAATCTCATTTTCTTACAACCCCTGATGTAACCCATATAACTAACTGAGTTTCAAAGCCATTGCTGATATTATTTCAAGCTAATCTCTCAAACAATCTTATTTCACTTTTTTAAAATCGGCAGACACATCAAACCTATCATTGAAAGATAAAAAGAATAAGTGTATATTTTACCATTCAATAAATTAAGAAAATATCATCCATACCGGGCAATTAGTTAATTTCAATAGAAATATTTTTGTAATCCCATACTAAACTGTATATTTGTATACAATTTGGGTATAGCAATGACAGAAGAAGATAAAAAGTTATTAAGCACCTTCGAATTTAAGTTGTGGCAACTCATGGAATCACATCGGGACTTAAAAGCCGAAAATGCCAGATTGCAGCAACTTCTTGGAGAGAAAGATGAGAAAATCCAACAGTTGCAAGATAGCTATGAAGAACTTAAGGCCAGCTATACCAATTTGAAACAGGCAAGGATAATAAGCATAAATGATAGTGAGGTGAAAGACACTAAATTGCGATTATCCAGATTAGTGCGTGAAGTCGATAAATGCATTGCTTTATTGAACCAGTAAATTACAGATAAAGAAAAGGTGCATGGACGATAAGATAAAAATAAGATTGATGATAGCTGATAAAGACTATGTTCTTACCATCAAAAGAGAAGAAGAAGAAATAGTACGTAAAGCTGCAAGGCAGATTAATGATAAGCTGAACAAGTATCGATCGCGGTTTCCCAGTCTGGAGCCGGAAAGATTTTTGGCTATGGTTGCCCTCGATATTTCAACCGATAACCTTAGATTGGAAAACAAGAACGATACAACGCCTTTTACTGGAAAAATAAAACAACTGACAGAAGAGTTAGACAATTATTTCAGAAAAGAATAGAATCAAATTATTAATCTTAAAAGTGATATTATTACGCACTACTCTATTGCAGAAGATAACTCTCTGCCAATTAAGTAGTGCGTTTTTATTTATATATACTTAATTTAATAACAATGGATATAACTGTAATTATAGTAACATCACTTGTATGTTTCATCTTAGGAGGTGTCCTGACATATGTGATATTCAAGGTTATCTTGAAATCCAAGACAGAGAGCATTTTGAAAGAGGCACATACCGAGGCAGAAGTTATTAAGAAGAACAAACTTCTGGAGGTAAAAGAAAAGTTTTTAAATAAAAAGGCCGACCTTGAAAAAGAGGTTTCAATAAGAAACCAGAAGATTCAACAATCAGAAAACAAGTTAAAACAACGCGAACTGGTTCTTAACCAGAAACAAGAAGAAATTCAACGTAAAAAAGCTGAAGCTGAAGCTATTAAAGAAAACCTCGAAGCACAACTAACTTTAGTAGATAAGAAAAAAGAAGAACTGGATAAATTACAGCAAAAAGAAAGAGAAAAACTGGAAGTAATCTCCGGTCTGTCTGCCGAAGAAGCAAAAGAAAGATTGGTAGAGTCTCTGAAAGAAGAAGCTAAAACACAAGCAGCATCCTACATAAACGATATAATGGATGATGCAAAACTCACCGCAAACAAAGAGGCAAAGAAAATTGTCATCCAATCTATACAACGGGTAGCTACAGAAACTGCTATCGAAAACTCAGTAACCGTATTCCATATAGAATCCGACGAGATCAAAGGAAGAATTATCGGACGTGAAGGACGTAATATTCGTGCTTTGGAAGCTGCAACAGGTGTTGAGATTGTTGTAGATGATACTCCCGAAGCAATTGTCCTTTCTGCTTTTGACCCCGTTCGCCGCGAAATTGCCCGTCTGGCACTTCACCAATTAGTTACCGACGGACGTATACACCCTGCCCGCATTGAGGAAGTAGTTGCCAAAGTACGTAAACAAGTGGAAGAAGAAATTATCGAAACAGGTAAACGTACTACTATCGACTTAGGCATACACGGTTTACATCCTGAATTGATCCGTATCATCGGTAAAATGAAATACCGGTCTTCTTACGGACAGAACCTATTGCAACATGCACGTGAAACGGCTAATCTTTGTGCGGTAATGGCTTCCGAATTAGGTTTAAATCCTAAAAAGGCTAAACGTGCAGGACTTCTTCATGACATAGGTAAAGTTCCTGATGAAGAACCTGAATTACCTCATGCTTTATTAGGTATGAAGTTAGCAGAAAAATATAAGGAAAAAGCTGATATATGCAACGCTATAGGCGCTCACCACGATGAGACAGAAATGACGAGCTTACTTGCGCCCATTGTCCAGGTATGCGATGCCATCTCCGGAGCACGTCCGGGAGCACGCCGTGAAATTGTAGAGGCCTATATCAAACGTTTAAATGATCTTGAACAACTTGCTATGGCTTATCCGGGAGTAACGAAAACCTATGCAATACAAGCCGGACGCGAACTACGCGTGATCGTAGGAGCTGATAAGATCGACGATAAAGCTACAGAAAACCTATCCACTGAAATTGCGAAAAAGATACAGGATGAAATGACTTATCCGGGACAAGTGAAAATAACTGTTATCCGTGAGACAAGGGCTGTGAGCTTCGCTAAATAAGAGGAAAATAAATCTTTAGATATAAAAGAGGGTATGTCAAAAGTGACATGCCCTTTTTTATACCAATTCCGGAATTTGCTTTTTATAAGAAAGGATTGGGAATTATTAAATAATCCTTCCGGTTGATCTACTTTATTCCTGTTTTATTTCTTGGGTATTTTAATTACTCTTACTACATTTGAGATAAACCAATCTATAAATCGATATAAAAAGACTTCTTATCTTTACTGTATTTTCTATCTTTATTATTATCTTCCAAAGTTGCTGGAACGTACATTACAGAATAACTGATATCGGATTTGGCTTAGCTGAAATAGAAGAAAATAAGTATACAGATGAATCTGTTTCTTATAATTGCACTTCCGTAGTTAAAGACAAGCTTATATTTATAATTTTTCATTACGAGGAATATATATCCCAATACATGCATAACGAACCAGGAAGCATGTGCTATGCTTTTACTAAGGGAAGAACAATTGATACCCCTTTATTAGAAGAGAGCTTCTCTTTAAAATTTAATAAGACATTCTTATACGAAGGGATTGATATTTATAAAACCTATAATTCTTTTTGTGGGCTGGGAACAGATTAGGTGTTGGATTTTAGTGATGATTTCTTTAAGAGAGCTATTTTTGAAAAAGATGAATATAAAGTATCATTTTCATGCAGGACTTGTGAGGGACAGGTATTTAATAAATCTATTATTAATTTTAAGTAGGTAAGTTGGGAGTGAGATCAATTCCTCCACTTATCCCCCAACCATGTGTATTCCCACTCTATCTTACAGCTAGAATAAGACCGTTTTATTGTGCTGTCCGCGCTGCAATAGGTGGATAAGGAGTTTTTAAGGAGATAAGTATGTAACAACGGAAATAAAAAAGAGCACCTATGTCAGATATAGGCACTCTTTGAGTATATTATCCAGGATTCCTTAGAAATAAACTCCAAATCCCACTTTAAGTCCGAATCTGCTATGATCCCTATGGTGATTAAAACTTTGATTGTAGTAGAAACCCGGTTCTATTGTTATAGAACGATTGAGGAAAAACGCATATCCCAACTCAAAATCAGCTCCAAAATCGCCATAACTCTTACCTATCCTTGCATCATAATAATTGTAGCCTAATCCCAATCCAAAATAAAGTCCGATATTATCCAGATAGTAACGGCCACCGACTCCAAGAGTGGTCACATCATCCTGATGTTTTCCATAATCTCCTCCGATATGTAATAGCAAAGCAAAATTATCTACTACAAATGCCCCGCCTTTTGCTTCAAAGCCAAAATGCATTTTTCTATCCTTGTTATAAGACCAATCAAGTCCTGTCAGTGAAGGGTTTACAAACCATTTATTTTTCTCGAACTGTGCAAATGCTCCTGTAGCACATACTAAAAGCAACATACTTACAATAAACTTTCTCATAATGCATCGTGTTTTATGATTAATAACTCGAGTCTTATTCTTCACGTTTCCTCTTCTCAGATATCTCCTTCATTTCAGCTTCACGCCTTTCTTTATATTTCTCTTTTTTCCTTAATACTATCCAGAGAAAAACAATGATCAGATAAGCAAACCCTATCGTCAGGTATTTCTCCGTATCCCCTATTTCTGTGTTTCTTGGAAGGAAATAGATAGCCATGGCAGATACGTATACAAAGAGTATCAAGGTAAGCCACGTGGACCTCTTAAATTTTTTCATAAGTGTTATTGTATTTTCTATACCAAATAATAAACCATATCAGAGACACAAGTGTACATATTCCTCCGATTATATAGGAAGTGAGTTTCTCAAATCCAAAACCCTCGGGAGCAATACAGATATAAGTAGAGCACACTGCCGTCATAAATAGAGCCGGGATAAATGTGAGCCAGTAGTTCTTACTCTTTTTTACCAGATAAACGGTTAATGCCCAGAGCGTAAATACAGACAAAGTTTGATTGCACCATGCAAAATACCTCCAAACCATATCGAATCCTTCTTTATCTTTCAAGCTATATAACATTACAGCAAGTGCTATTAAGAATAAAGGAATAGATATAAGCAGACGTTTAGAAATACTTTTCTGTTCGATATGCAAAAAGTCTGCTATAATAAGCCGAGCAGACCTGAAAGCCGTATCACCTGTAGATATCGGAGCAGCAATTACACCCAGCATAGCAAGAATAGCGCCAAATGTGCCCAACCATTCCCGGGTAATGCTGTCTACTATCACTGATGCACTTCCTTCCTGCATTCCATTATTGTGAAAGAAATAAGTAGCGGCAGCAGCCCATATAAGCGCGACAATACCTTCTGTAATCATCGAACCATAGAATACAGGACGACCATACTTCTCATTCTTAAGGCAACGAGCCATTAATGGAGATTGTGTAGCATGGAAACCAGATATGGCACCACAAGCTATTGACACAAACATCATTGGGAAAATAGGAAGGTTTGCACTATTTGGATGCGTATTCTGTAATCCATCCGTTAACTCGGGCAAATTAGGATGATGCCATATCAGCATAACCAGTATCCCTAGTGCCATAAATATGAGTGCAACAGCAAATAATGGATAAATCTTTCCTATAATTTTATCAATAGGTAATAAAGTAGCCAATAGATAGTAAACAAAAATCACGACTATCCAGAAAGTTACATTCATACTATCCGGAGTCAATTTTGCAAGTAAGTCAGCAGGAGTCAATACGAATACAGCACCTACCAATATCAATAATACTATTGTAAAAACGCGCATAATCTGTTTAGTGGTCACTCCAAGATATCTACCCACTAATTCAGGAAGGCTTTCACCTCCATGACGTACAGAAAGCATACCCGATATATAATCATGTACGGCACCGGCAAAGATGCTACCAAAAACAATCCATAAATAAGAAGAAACACCGAATTTAGCTCCCATAATTGCTCCGAATATAGGACCTACACCGGCTATATTTAAAAATTGTATCATGAAAATCTTCCAGGTAGGCAATGGAATGTAATCCACACCATCAGCTTTTGTCATCACAGGGGTCGACCGGTTTGTGTCGGCACCAAACACACGCTCCACATAACGGCCATATATAAAATATCCGCCTATTAAAAGCAGCAAGGCCAAAACAAATGTTATCATACTTCCGTTGTTATATGTGTTTAATGCAAAAGTAATTAAAATAACCATTTATTGTCCATAGATTTAGATTAATTAGGGAAAAGACAATACCTTTGCTATCACAATAAGAGCGTATATGATCAGACGTTTTATCATTATATTAATTTGCATACTACCTATCTTAAAAACAGAAGCTCAGCCCAAACACGAGATTCGGGCGGCATGGTTAACAACAGCTTATGGACTCGACTGGCCGAAGGAAAAAGCCAACTCTCCGGCAGGTATTAAGAGACAAAAGGACGAATTACGCCATATCCTGGATGAACTGAAAACAGCAAACTTTAACACTATACTTTTTCAAACCCGTATAAGAGGAGATGTGATTTATCCGTCCAGTATCGAACCCTATAGCAGCGCATTCACAGGAAAAAGCGGAAAGAATCCGGGATATGACCCTCTTGCTTTTGCCATCGAAGAGTGTCATAAACGGGGAATGGAATTCCATGCATGGGTAGTAGCTATTCCTCTGGGAAGGGCCAATCATGTAAAGTCACTAGGCAAATCATCTGTCACAAAACGCAGGCCGGCCATTTGTAAACAATATAAAGGAGAATGGTTTCTTGATCCGGGAAATCCGGGGACAAAAGAGTACCTGTCTTCTATCATAAAGGAGATTATAACCGGATATGATGTAGACGGAATACATCTGGACTATATCCGATACTCAGACAGGCCGGCAAACTTTCCAGATAAAAATACATATAAGAAATATGGTAAAGGTAAAACCCTGAACAACTGGAGAAGAGATAATATCACTGCTATTGTGAGACATATATACCATGATGTAAAAGCTATGAAGCCTTGGGTAAAAGTAAGCAGTTCACCTGTCGGTAAATTCAAGGATACCTCCCGTTATTCTTCTTACGGATGGAATGCCTACAATACTGTTTTTCAGGATGCACAGGGCTGGTTGAGAGAGGGTATACATGATATATTATTCCCGATGATGTACTTTAACGGAAACCAATTCTATCCCTTCGCACTTGACTGGAAAGAAAAATGCTTTAAGCGCCATGTCGTACCAGGATTAGGAATTTATTTCCTTCATCCTAATGAAAAGAACTGGCCTTTGGAAGATATTGAACGGCAGATCAATTTTACCAGAAGTCAAAAAATGGCCGGGCAGGCTTACTACCGGACCCAATTTTTAATTGATAATACAAAAGGGTTATTGGACCAACTAAATTCAAATCATTACATCTATCCTGCAGTCACACCTGCAATGACATGGATGGATAATATTCCTCCATCTTCTCCATCACACTTAAAGAAAGAAGATACAGACGGAGATTATTTTTTAAGCTGGCAACCTTCTGTAGATAATAATACACGTATTAAACCTTATTACACAATATATGCATCAAATACTTATCCTGTAGATATAAACAATCCGGCAAACATTGTAGCTACAAGGGTAAGAGAAAATACATATTCGTATTCTCCTATTTATCCGGGAGATAAAAAAAGATATTTTGCTGTAACAGCCTCTGACCGATATGGAAATGAAAGTGATTGTTCCCAATTTGATATTCCTGAAACTATAACTTTCCTTTCTTACGATGAAAACGTCACTTATTTACCCATCCTTCCTAATGCAAGGTATGTAACCATAACAGATATTACAGGACGGGCAGTGTTAAGCTGTCCCTATGATAAACAGCTTCCCATATCCCAACTTGAAAAGGGACATTACAAAATTCTTGTTACAGATAATCTGGAAAGAATAGTTTATCAGGGAGCTGTAAATAAATAGATTCTAAAAAATTTCATCACAGACTTAGTCCAAACACAAAATACACCTGTTCTTCAAAAGGATTGGCAATCAACTTTCCTGAGATAGGCAATGAGAATTTATCCGTGATCTTAATTTCCCGGGTAATGGATAGACCGACATTGGTTACATTAAACTTATCGGCATACATGCCTTCCCATGGGGTGAAACCTATTTCACCACGAAGATCAAAACCCTTTATGGAAAAAGGATAACCGATTTCAAGATAAGAAGAATAAGCACGCTTCTCATTCTCTTTATAATCACTTCCGGCAAAGGCTGTGCTCCACTCAAATGAAAGTGGGAATTTCTCACTGATTGTATAGCCGATAATAAAATCAAATGTATGATAAGTAGTATGTGCCTTGTAATCAAAATAACTTGGCCGATCACCTTCCTGCATAAAATAATCAGCGATACCTACTTTCAGACCTTTATATTCATATTCCAGATATATATCAATTTCACTGTTATTTTCATGAAAATCTGTAGAACCCCATGCATATGCACTAAAACCTCCTACGGTAACACCCATTGTCGGCTGGATGCTAATATCACCCAGCTTCATTCCGCGCCATATATAACTACTTACGATATCGGCATTCACAAAGAATTCCTGGCCATAAGCTGAAAATGAAAAGAGTAAAGAAAAGAACATACAAAATCCAAAGCGTATAATCCGACTCATGAAGCAATTATATTTAAAGATAAACTTAATACCATAACAAAAAAGTTCGGTACTCAGTTCTGACTTTTACATCTACCAAGTACCGATACTTATTATTCTACTTTTATCAATTATTTAATTCCCAGTTTCTTTAGTAAATGCTTAGGAACCCCGTCTTTATGTACAAGAATATTTATTGTTTTATACTTTACAAAAGCTTTGGAAGCATACCAGATACCATTGTATTTTCCGGACTTGCCCCAGGAATTCTTTACCATATAATAAGATTTTCCATTCTGGTCGTTAGCTATACCGTAAATAAGCATACCGTGGTCATCTGTAGTTTCCCAGTTATCAAATGCTACTTGGCGCATTTCTTGAGTGATCTCCATTTCAGGAAGAGGTTTTGAAGTTAATTCTTTACGCTTATCAGCAGCAGTCAATCCTGTCCAGCGTGCCATGTCAGAACCTGTTAACTCAGCTCCTTTTGCCGCATCCGGAGAAACTGCAACACCGTCACGACTAAAACCTTGTTCACTGACATCAGCCCCCCACGCTACTGTATAACCGTTATTAATCGCATAATCAAATATTTCCATAAACTCGTCAATCGGGAGATTATAAGATTCACCCATACGCCAGTTATCCTGTATTTCAATGGCAAACTTGCTATAGAAAGGATGATGGGTATAGGAGGTTATTGACAAATAGTCGTTTGAATTTAGTCCTAATTCTGCAGAAAAAGACTTCGGAGTATATTTCTTTCCTTTATAGGTGAACTCTTCAGGACATGCTCCCAGATAAGTATCATAGATAGCACTTAAACCTTTCTTCCACACCGGAGTGAGTTTTGTTAGTTTTCCTTTAGCTATCGCATTTACGTAGGCTCCTGCTACCGCATCAAGTTCATTGTGCACATGTAAAGAATCACCATACATAATACCGGGCATTGCTTCCTGAGGAACAAGACCATAGTTTTCTATACAGTAAATAATATCATAAAAACTTCCTCCGGGAGAGAAAGAATTGTCACCATGAAGACGTACATAACGCTCAGCACGGTCTACCATTGTATGATGAACAACAAACATTTCCGACAGATCATATTCTCCTTTACCTTTACGCATAAGTTCCGATTCGAGGAAACCCAAAGCCGAAAAACTCCAGCAAGTGCTTGAACGATTCTGATTTTTTACAGAGGTAATAGGATTTTCTTTGATGGTTGTAAGTACAAAACCATCTTCTTTAACTTCTTCCTGAGCTATGGCTGTAAGACTAACCAAACCGATAGCCATTAACATTAAACTTTTCTTCAGCATAGGTATTTATTATTTTGTAACGCAAAGATAAGAAATTAAAAACTAAATATTTATTCATCCTGTTGTTATATTTAAATTTGATATCTTTGTAATAAGATAAAATGAAGTAATGGAAATAGACGATAAAACCGGATTGGTACTTGAAGGAGGTGGCATGCGTGGGGTCTTTACCTGCGGTGTACTGGACTATTTTATGGACAATGGCATCTATTTCCCTTATACAATCGGTGTCTCCGCCGGAGCCTGCAATGGCCTGTCTTATATGTCCCGCCAACGTGGAAGAGCTAAGTTCAGCAACATAGATCTGCTTGAAAAATATGATTATATTGGTGTTAAATACCTTTTCAAGAAACGCAATATCATGGATTTTGACTTATTATTCAGTGAATTTCCCGAACATATCCTTCCATATGATTACGAGACTTACTTTGCTTCTTCGGGCCGTTATGAAATGGTTACGACCAACTGTTTGACAGGACGTGCTGATTATTTTGAAGAGAAGAAAGACAAAAACCGTGTAATAGACATTGTAAGGGCATCAAGTAGTCTCCCTTTTGTATGCCCTATTACTTATGTAGATAATATTCCAATGCTGGATGGCGGTATTATAGATTCGATACCACTCCTGCGTGCAATCAGCCAGGGATATGAAAAGAACGTGGTGATACTAACAAGGAATCGTGGTTACCGGAAATTAAGTAAAGACATTAAAATCCCTAATTTCCTCTATAAAAAATATCCCCGCCTGAGGGTTGCATTAAGTAACCGTGGAAAAGCTTATAATGAACAACTGGAATTAGTAGAACACTTGGAAGATGAGGGTAAAATAATCGTTATCCGTCCGAAAAATCCTGTAGTTGTAGACAGGATTGAAAAAGATATCCGAAAACTACAGGATTTTTATGAAGAAGGGTATGCTTGTGCGAAAGAAGTATGGGAGAAATAGAATTCCCTATTTAGTCATTTAACCAACTATAATAGAATTTTCCCTTCCAGTCTTCCAAACTCATAGAAACGCCTATTAAAGGAGAGATATTCTTTAGTGAAAAGCTCTCAAGAAGCTTTCCTGCTTTTTCAAAGTCTCCTTTATCTTTATAAGTGAAAAATAAGGTAGGGAAGTTTATATGATGTCCACTGCTTTCTGTTTGCCACGGAATGACTCCTTCAGCTTCAAAATGATATTCTGTTAATGGAACGGTAGCTAAAAGTTGTTTTAAAAACTCCTCACGTAAGTCTTGATTGTCGGTTGCAGTGCCACAAACAAAAGCAAAGGTGTTTTCTGGTCTTCGGAAGTAAGTTTGGTCTTTACAGCTTATAAAATTTGATTTCTGAGGAGTGAAAACTGCTTTTTCATCCGTGATAGATACATTAAAAACATCCTCATCTTCACCATTTATAAACTTTAGTGTTTTAATGCCTTTATGCAACGGAATTATGCCTTTTGCAGCTCCGGGTGTTGTCAAAAAGATTTCCGGTTCTTCAATTCCCTTCAGGATAATATTCATTACTCCTTTATTTTCTGTTATATCCATATCAACAATGTATCCACTATTCATATATACATGCTTAGTCATCAATTTAAGAAAAATATCTCCTTCCAAAGGCTGTACATAATTAGAATTAGGATAATGTTCATAGAAATAGAAACTGAAGTCATCGTCAATTTTGAAATTTTCTCTTGCAGAATCATCTTTCTCACAGCTTAAGAATATAATCAACGAGGCTAGGATAGGAAATAGAAATCTTGTCTTCATAAGGTAGTAAATTAAAAAATTAATATATGTTCTGAATATAAATGCCAATCTTTTTATTTAGGCACCGGATTACATTTATAAGTTAAAGCCCGATTTTTAATATTTCACTTCTGCTTTATATAAAAGAAATGCTTAAAAGTTGAAAATACTGCATAGCAAAATCATTATGCTTTTCGTAATTTATCAATATGCAAGAACATATTCTTAAACGACAGTTTATCAAATAGTTTCTTGCTCATTTCCTGAATGTAACATAAATGATAGCATTTGAAACAAATCTTTCAGCATCCAGCACTCATTCAGTCATAAATTTGTAGAGTTGGACTTAAAGTAGAATATTGTGGAAAATCAAAAACCCTTTTGTTTTCTTCTTATACCCTTTATTTTACAATATTCTTACGTACAATTCATATCTATGGTATATGAAGTAAGATTTACATAATTGATCATAATATAAATAATATATATCGGTCTTGTATTTAAACTAACAGAACATATATAAAAGTAAACCATGAAAATAACTAAAACAAAAGAAGGGAACATTACCTATTGTGTCTTGTTAATCATTTCATTAATAAGTATCATAAATATTATGTCCTGTCGCAACAACAATTCCCAGTTATTAATCAAACATGAAAGTAATGACCATACCAATATTTTTATTACTCATGTTAGGAAATACCTTTTAATCCCCATTGAAGAAAAAGCGAATGAAGCAAAGGTTAAAGTGACTGCTGATAATCAGGAAGATTTAATACTAAATGTACGTCTTGCAGTAAACAGTGTAGACTACTTTGTACCCTTTGATCTTTCTGTTTATAAAAACATGAATCCCCAATTTAGCATAGAAGGAATTTCCGAGTCGGCACTTTGCTGGTCTGAAATTAAACTATCTGATGATTTCGATACATCTAATCGCGAAAAGTTCCGTCCCGTTTACCACTTTTCTCCTCAATACGGATGGATGAACGATCCCAACGGAATGGTATACTGGGATGGAGAATATCACCTCTATTACCAACATAACCCTTACAGTTCTATGTGGGGAAATATGCACTGGGGGCATGCCATAAGCAAAGACCTTATCACATGGCAACATTTACCTGTAGCTATTGCACCTGACAGTCTTGGAACGATCTTTTCCGGAAGTGCCATAGTAGATAAAGAAAATGTTTCCGGCTTCGGAAAGAATGCGATTATTGCTTTCTACACTTCTGCCGGAGAGTGTCAAAGTCAAAGTATTGCATACAGCCTTGACAATGGACGTACATTTACCAAATACAAAAACAATCCTGTAATAACTGCTGATATACCCGACTTCCGCGATCCGAAAGTATTTTACCATGAACCTACACATAATTGGATTATGGTACTTGCAGCAGGACAAGAGATACAACTTTACTCTTCAAACAACATGAGAGAATGGAATTATGAAAGTTCTTTCGGACATGGTTACGGTAATCACCAAGGAGTATGGGAATGCCCTGACCTGATAGAACTACCTGTCGATGGGAATCAAAATAATAGAAAGTGGGTTCTCCTACTGAATATTAACCCGGGAGGCTTATTCGGAGGATCGGCCACACAATATTTCATCGGACAGTTTGATGGGAAAGTGTTTACAAGTGAAGATAGTCCCGAAACTGTTAAATGGATGGATTGGGGAAAAGATCATTATGCAACTATTACATGGTCAAATGCTCCTGATAATCGTGCAATAGCCATTGCCTGGATGAGTAACTGGCAATATGCGAATAATGTACCAACCCAACAATATCGCAGTGCAAACTCTGTCCCGCGTGATTTAAGTTTATTCACTTCCGGGAAGAATGTATATCTTGCAAGCAATCCGTCACCGGAAATTGCATCCATGCGATCAGAAACCAAAGAATTTACTCTTTTCCCCATAAACAGAGAATACAATATAGATTCGATACTGGAAAATAACGAGGGTAGTTACGAAATCGAAATGGATTTAACCATTGGTAAAGCTGAGGTAATTGGCTTCCAACTATTCAATGAAGACGGTGAAAACGTAGATATTTACTTCCACATGCCCGAGAAAAAAATATATATGGACAGACGGCAAAGCGGAATTACCAGTTTCAGTGAACACTTCCCGGCTGTAACCTGGGCCCCTCTTGAGAGAAACAGCACTTACAAAGTAAGAATACTCGTTGATAAATGTTCTGTTGAGATGTTCGTAAATGATGGGAAAATATCAATGACCAATCTTGTCTTTCCTTCACAACCTTACAACCGGATGAGCTTTTATAGTAAAGGCGGAGCAGGTCAGGTAGACAACATGAAAATCCATAGGCTTACTTTAAAATAAAACACACTCTAATCAATAAAAGTATGAAATCAAACAGCACCAACAACAATATCACGAAAATTATCCCCGTGATGTTTTGTTTCTTTGTCATGGGATTTGTAGATCTGGTTGGCATTGCATCCAACTACGTCAAAGCAGATTTAAATCTTTCTGACTCCCAGGCTAATATATTTCCTTCACTGGTATTTTTTTGGTTTCTGATATTCTCAGTTCCTACGGGAATGTTGATGAATAAAATAGGTCGTAAGAATACGGTGTTATTAAGTCTCATTGTGACCTTCCTGTCTTTGCTGATTCCTATTTTCGGAGATGGCTACACACTTATGCTTATTTCCTTTTCTCTGTTAGGGATTGGTAATGCTTTGATGCAGACCTCCCTCAATCCGTTGATATCAAATATTGTGAGTGGAAATAAGTTAGCCAGCAGCCTTACATTCGGTCAGTTTGTGAAAGCTATAGCTTCTTTTCTTGCTCCATATATTGCCATGTGGGGAGCTACTCACGCTATACCCGAATTTGGATTAGGCTGGAGAATACTATTTCCTGTTTATATGATTATTGCCATCTTGGCGATTCTGTTTCTGGGAGGAACTTCTATTAAAGAAGAAAAATCCGACGAAAAGCCTTCCACATTTATTGAGTGTATTTCTTTATTGGGAAAGCCTTTTATTCTGCTGTCATTCCTCGGCATCATGTGTCATGTGGGAATAGATGTAGGTACTAATACAACTGCTCCCAAGATTTTGATGGAAAGATTAAACCTGAGTCTGGATAATGCAGCTTTCTCAACCAGCTTATATTTCATATTCCGCACGGCAGGCTGCTTCCTGGGCGCATTCCTTCTCAGAAAGATATCGCCAAGAATATTTTTCGGAATTAGTTCCATCGCAATGTTGGCCGGTATGATCGGATTGTTTATCTTTGATACCAAAGCATCCATTTACACCTGCATTGCTTTTATAGGTTTCGGAAATTCCAATATCTTTCCGATCATCTTTTCGCAAGCATTGCTTCGGTTACCAAATAAAAAGAATGAAGTATCAGGTCTGATGATCATGGGACTTTTTGGAGGAACCGTCTTCCCGGCTGCTATGGGAGTAGCTTCAGATGCCGTAGGGCAATCAGGAGCAGGAGCAGTGATGACAATCGGAGTTATTTACTTATTGATATATACTTTAAAAATCAAACACCAACAAATTTAATGATATGAAAAATATAATAGTAGGAATGGGCGAAGCTCTTTGGGATATTCTTCCCGAAGGCAAAAAGATTGGTGGTGCTCCTGCGAATTTTGCTTACCACATGTCACAATTCGGGCATAATAGTTATGTTGTCAGCGCAGTAGGCAATGATAAGCTTGGAAATGAAATACTTGAAAACTTTGATAGTAAGCATCTAAACTATTTGATAGAAAAAGTATCTTACCCTACAGGTACTGTACAGGTAGAATTGGATGAAGAAGGAGTACCGTGTTACGAAATTAAAGAGAATGTAGCCTGGGATAATATACCTTTTACTCCTGCATTGGAAGAAGCAGCTAAAAATACCCGTGCCGTATGTTTCGGCTCCCTGGCACAACGTAACGTTGTCTCCCGCGAAACTATCAATCGTTTCCTGGATATAATGCCCGATGGAGAGGGACAATATAAGATATTTGATATCAACCTGCGTCAGGGATTTTATACAAAAGACATTTTATGCGACTCTTTTCATAGATGTAATATACTAAAGATTAATGATGAAGAGCTGGTTACTGTGAGCCGCATGTTTGGATATCCTGGTATTGACCTGGAAGATAAGTGCTGGATATTATTAGCAAAATACAACCTGAAAATGCTTATACTGACATGCGGGGTAAACGGTAGTTATGTCTTTACTCCGGGAGCCATATCATTTGTTAAAACCCCCAAAGTGGAAGTAGCCGATACGGTAGGTGCAGGAGATTCCTTTACAGCCGCTTTCTGCGCCTCTATCCTGAAAGGAAAACCTGTAAATGAGGCTCATCGTCTGGCAGTAGATGTATCCGCTTTTGTTTGTACACAGAATGGGGCAATGCCTGATTTGCCGGATAAATTTAATTTATAGTTAATAGTAGTCAAAGTAGTTATCGCTTCGCTAGTAGTCAAGTAGTTAAGTAGAAAATACTTTGACTACTCTAACTACTTGACTACTCTGACTACTTTAACTACTGCTAAGCAATTATCCTTGCTCCAAATAAACTATTTCATGCAATTTCTTATCTTTGTTTAACCAAAAAAACGATCTTGCATGAAAAACATTTTGATCTATTTATCTGCATTATTATTATCGGCAGCATGCACTAATAAAACTCCCGGCTACTTTATTGGAGTGTCGCAATGCAGTGATGACGAATGGCGCCATAAAATGAATAATGAAATACTTCGTGAGGCCCTGTTTTATGAAAATGTAAATGTTGAGATCCGCACCGCCAAGGATAATAATCGGAATCAAATTGAAGACATACGCTATTTCATTGAGAAAGGCGTTGACTTACTTATTGTTGCTCCTAATGAAGCTATTCCAATCACGCCTGTTGTGGAAGAAGCTTATAATAAAGGGATACCGGTAATTGTTGTAGACCGGAAGATATTGTCTGATAAATATACTGCTTTTGTAGGAGCAGATAATTACGAAATAGGAAAAACTGTCGGTAATTATATTGCTACTTTATTGGATGGAAAGGGTAATATAGTCGAACTCACCGGATTATCCGGCTCTACTCCTGCTATTGAACGTCATCAGGGATTGGTGAGTGCAATCAACAATTATCCCGGTATTAGGCTATTGGCAAGTATGGATGCAGAATGGCTGCAAAGTGTCGCTACGGAAAAGATGGATACAGTTCTTGCACAGTTTCCGGATGTGGATCTTGTATTCGCTCAAAATGATCGTATGGCTCTTGGAGCTTATTTGTCTGCGTGGCGTAAAAACAAAAATAGTGATATTGCGTTTATCGGGATTGATGCCCTGCCTGGTAGAGAATATGGTGTAGATCAGGTATTGAAAGGAATATTGAATGCAACCTTTATCTATCCTACCGGAGGAGACGTAGTAATACAAACTGCTATGAACATTCTCCAAAACCAGCCATTCCAGCGGGAAAACCTCTTGTCGACTGCATTGGTAGATGAAACAAATGCCCGTATCATGAAGCTGCAAACCGAGCATATAACCCATCAGGATGGAAAGATTGAGCTACTAAATACAAAGGTCAATGAATATTTTTCCCGATATATTAATCAGCAAATTATATTATATGCCAGCTTGGCTGTACTCCTTCTGTTTGTTATCGCTTCATTAATTATCTTCCGGGCTTACCGCGCAAAAAAACGTTTGAATGTCGAATTATCTCAAAAACATGATGAGATAAGCAGGCAAAAAGAACAACTCGAATTGCAGCGCGATCAGCTTATCACCCTTTCCAGACAACTGGAAGAAGCCACTCATGCCAAGCTTGCTTTCTTTACCAATGTTTCACATGATTTCCGCACTCCGCTCACACTTATTTCCGATCCGGTTGATCATTTACTGGAAAACAATGAACTGACACCGGAACAAAACCATCTGCTAAAAACAGTAAAGAAGAATATCAATATTCTACTCCGCCTTGTCAATCAAATACTTGATTTCCGGAAATACGAGAATGGAAAGCTGGAATTACAGCTTAGTAAGCAAAATCTGAAAGCTCACATACAGGAATGGAATAATGCCTTCCTTCCTAAAGCCATAAAAAAACATATTAAGTTTCAGTTTGAGGCATCAGAAGAAGATAATAATTATTTGATTGAGATGGATGTGGACAAAGTAGAGCGTGTTTATTTCAACCTCTTATCAAATGCTTTTAAATTCACTCCGGAAAATGGAAAGATACATATTTGGTTGTCTTCCTTGTATGAGAATGAGAAGTGTTTTATCTGCTTGAGTATCCAGGATACGGGTGTAGGGATTTCTCCGGAACATATTAAAAATATCTTCAACCGATTTTATAAGATAGGCCTTCATCATGATGGCTCAGGAATAGGATTAGCGTTGGTGAAAGCTTTTGTTGAAATGCATCAGGGCACAATTGAGGTAGAAAGCAATGTGGGGGCAGGAACGTTATTTACGGTAAAACTTCCGGTTGTTCAAGGCGTTGGGAAGGAGGAGTATGGGTTAAGGGGTGGTGAGGATGAGGGGCAGCTTGAATTTATGGAGGGGGTCCCGGATCAGGTCCGGGATGACATACATGGAGATGACATAGATAGGGATAACAAATACAGGGATGAAAAGTATACGTTTGATATGACTTCATTAAATTCTGATAAAAAAGTTATATTGATCATAGATGATAATCCTGATATCCGTGATTATGTCCGCTACTTGTTTCAAGAGAATTACACAGTGATTGAAGCTGCCGACGGAAGAGCCGGTTTAAAAAGTGCAATGAAGTATATTCCCGACATCATTATTTGTGATGTAATGATGCCTGAAATGGATGGAATCGAATGTTGCCAGCTTTTAAAGTCAGAGTTACAAACCAGCCATATTCCGGTTATCCTTCTTACAGCATGCTCTCTGGATGAACAACGTATTCAGGGATTTGAGAACGGAGCAGATTCGTACATCCCGAAACCGTTTAACTCCAATGTATTGGAAGCACGCATACGCAACCTTATTGATAACCGCAAAAGAATGAAACAGTTTTTTGGTGACAACATTTCTCTTACTAAAGAGTCTATTAATGATATAGACAAGGGATTTGTAGAAAAGTTTAAAACATTAATCGAAGAGAACTTATCCAATCCGGAGTTAAATGTAGAAGAGCTTGGCCGGAATATGGGAATGAGCCGGGTTCAGCTTTACCGTAAGATCAAATCATTGACCAATTATGCACCAAACGAACTTCTCCGCATCGCACGGCTGAAAAGAGCAGCTTCCCTACTATCTTCATCAGAAATGACCATTGCAGAGATCACTTATGAAGTAGGATTTACCTCACCTTCTTATTTCACTAAATGTTATAAAGAATATTTCGGAGAGCTTCCGACTGAGTTTTTAAAGAGGAAAGGGTAGAAAATAAAAAAGGAGTCACGCCTGACTCCAACCTTTGTTAACCTTAAATCTAATACTATGAAAAACACATTGCAAAGATACGGACTTTTCGGATAAAAACAAGAATCGTGTGCGAAAACAGATGTTTTATAACATGTTTTAAGATTATCGCAAAACTTGTTAACATTAAATTCTGGGAAAAGGTGAGAATAGTGCTTTATAGTTGATTCGCCGACACAATTTCCGGTTCTAAATCTCAACTCTGTAAATGGTTTCAGGAGATTCCGGGGGTAGCCCGGAATGACCCTAAAACCGGAGAACGACAGGAAAAATTCTTTGCATTTATTCATTTTCCTGTGTGATCACCTTTCCGTTTACCTTTACATTGTCCAGAATAAGATTCACAACGTTTTTCATCTGTGTAGCTTTAGGCGCCTGCTTCACATCGATATTTCTCAAAGTGATGTTGTGAAGTTTGGCCTCTGCCACTCCGTTTGCCATGATTGCTACACTATCTACACGATTGCAAGTAATATCTTCGATCGTAATGTTCCGGAAAAGGGTGGGATAATTACCCCCACGATAACCATGATAATCCGTACGGAAATTTACCATTCCCCATAAACAGATATCTGCTTGTATACGCCGCATATAAAGATTCTCAAAGAAACCTCCCCTATCCATATTAGATTTGAAGTAGATTCCATTGCGGCAACTATCTATCTTACAGTCTTCAATATAAATATCTCTGACACCTCCCGACATTTCACTGCCGATAGTAATAGCCCAGTTAGCAAAATGACAATTACGGATTATCACATTTTCGGTTGCCTGCCCGATGCGCCATCCATCCTGGTCACGCCCTGATTTAATAGCTATACCGTCATCTCCTACATTAAATTTCACATTTTCTATCAACACATTCGTAGATGATTCGGGGTCACAACCATCATTATTATAGTTGAAACTTTCGATATACACATCTCTTACAATTACATTATCGCAAAACACCGGATGAATTATCCAGAATGGAGAATCATAGATCTGTACTCCTTCAACCAGTACATTGTTGCAACCATAAAATTGTATCATACATGGACGTAGATACCATCCTTCACCAAACACACGTTCGTAAACAGGTATACTGTCATTCCCCATCTGGCGCAATCTATCCATTGCAGGTTTTTCAAATTTCTTCCAACCATCGAAGGTGACAGCTCCATTTCCGTCAATAATCCCCTTACCGGTAACAGCTACATTCGTACATTGATAACTATATATAAAAGGGGAATAATTAAAGCATTCTGTACCCTCCCACTTGGTTAGCACCATAGGAAGATAATCTTCCGGGTTGGTAGAGAACTCCAGTCTTGCTCCTTCTGCGATATGTAAATTGACATGACTTTTCAGTACGACCGGCCCATTTACCAAATAAGTACCTTCCGGGATTAAAACCTTACCGCCTCCCTGAAGGTTACACTCATTGATAGCATTTAAAATTGCCGGACGGCTGTCAAAAGAAATATCCGCTTTTGCACCATAATCAAGTATGTTAAATGTCTTATCCTGAAATTGCGGAGCAGAGATGTTTTTCAGAATTTCAGGAACTTTATCCCATCCGGTTAAAGTTTTGCCAGTTTTGTTTTGCGTACAAGAACTCAATAGGAGCAGAATTGTTGCAGTGATCCAAAATATGTTCTTCATGATTCCAATATTTGTTTATTTCCTGCAACAAAAATAAGTGCTATCTGCAAAAAAGGATGGTAATTATTGATTTGTTTAGGTGAAATATTAGTAAACCGGTTACCACACAGTTGGTATTTAGAAACACATTTTATTCCTGTCTTTCTTCTTTCAATTTGTATATGGGAGACCCTTTTACTCCTTCTTTCGCAAGCATGCCTTCTTTAATCAAACCATTAAGTAGTTGAAGAGCTTTACCTTTAGTTAAATTACAAAGTGTTTGAAATTCTGCCCGCGTAATATAGTGATGCTCTTCAAGATAATGTAGCAACACTTCGACAATTTCCTGCTGTGAGTGCTTAAAAGAGTGCATATTATATTTTACCCGTTCAAACGAAGCATTACTTAGTATATTTTTAATTTTCTTTTCAGGCCGAAAATTGATGGAACGAACTTTGACATGCTCTGCCCGCATCTTCTGTCCATTTTCTAATGGAAGAGATGTGATGGAAAGTTGGAAATAACCTAATCCTTCCAGATGGATACGGTTTCCTTCCATCAGTTTTTCTACAATCTTATGACTTAAAGATGATATGACGGAAAGCACATCTCCTTCGGTAAGTGAGGTACTGTATTCAATCTCTTTAGCCAGTTTATTTGTTGTTACTATTCCTTTATTGATAATACGGGCATGCAATCTTACTTGTTCGCTATTGTCTGCAGATGGCATTTCATAGACATCATATTTTATTTTCATGTGATTGATGCATTTTATAATTTATATTATTGTCACTTACAGATACGTTTATGTACGCACCCGGTTATGATTATGTATGCTCTTAAGTTTTATTATCGTTCTACCCAGGTAAAACGGCTGTTTAACCAAGGTGGGGCGGCCGTTCTATCCGGGTAAAACGGCCGCTCAACCTTGGTGGAACGATTAATAAATGCGGGCGAATATATAACTTTTCCCTTTTGTGAACAAGAACACACTTAGGAAAGTAGATGAAGTAAATTACTAAAACGTTATTCCCAAATGCAGATCTATTGCATTTAACGGGTCATACGGCCTGTCTCCAAGGTTCTTACTATAATGTCTTAACTTATAGCCGCCACCGACAAGCACATAACAATTTTTTCTTAACTTGTAGGCCAGCTCTATTCCGGTAGCCAGACCGAATCCACTTACACCTTCTTCAAGGAATTGTACACCCCACGAACCTTTCAGGTATGGAATGACGAAAAAAGATCCTGCTTTTATAGGTAGCTGGCCACCAAGACTTAAATCGAGGCCAAAGCCTGTTTGATCTACCCTTATCGTATCTTCTGTAAGAGTAACAGTATTATAATTTTCGTATTCATACTTATAATACTGGGGAATATTAACATTGATTTCGTAAGTAACAAATGTGCGTATAGTACGTCCAAACGTAAAGTTATAGACTCTGGCAAACTGATCATTATTCACAGGCAATTCCATACCAACGCGTACCGAATTTTTATATCCGTATGTTTTTGATACACCTTTCTCCAATGCTCTGGTATTCAGATTAGAAACCGAAGATATCCTCCATCGGTTTTGTTCTTTTACCCATTCGGTGGTAATTTTTTTATTATTTTGTTTTAGTACTACTCTTACCTGATTATCGTTTGTGATGAAATTGTCTATCGACTCAATAGTCACCTTTTTGCCCGAGAGGTTTTTAGCAATCGCATCAGCCAGGCCAATACGGATACTTTCTATGGGAGAGCCATTTTGAAAGTTGTTTTTGATATCATTCTGTGCTCCTTTTGAGGCTGCATTTATCAGTTCATAAAAAGAGGTTAACGATATCTTTGAAGTATAGCCATAAGATATGAATGGTAATACCTTCTTGTAATCAATATCCTCCTGACTTATAAGATCGTTTACACGTTTGTTTAAAGCTTCAAGAGAAGTCCTGTCTTCTCCATTGAGATAATCTTCCAGAAAACTTACTATGTTGGAAGCAGGGATAGCAAAGTTTGCGTTCTCACGGCCTACCGCTTTCCAGGTATTAATACCGATTACTTCGTAACCAAAGGGTTTGTCCTCGTTTTTAACCAGTAACGGGCTTCCCGAACTACCGGCATCAACCTGTGCAGTGTGTTGTATGAGATAGGTTTTGCTATTACCGGTTAACTCTTCCAAATATAATTCCGAATTTGAGATTATACCTTTACCCAGTTGCCATGAGGGTTTTGTTCCCAATCCGGGAAAACCAGCAGTAAACACCTCGGCACCATCTTTGGAAGGCTGGGCAGAAATTAATAAACTAGATGATGTTTCATAGTCATCAGGAAGGGCTATTAGTGCAATATCCAGTTCTTCGTGGATAGCGATAATCTGGCAGTTTTCATATTTCTCACTTGTTCTTCCTGAAAGCATAAATTCGACATTCATGTATTCGGCCTGGGCTACCACATGTTTGTTAGTTACAACATAGGCTTTTCCGGTTTCCGGGTTTTTATAGACAAATCCGGTTCCAAAGCCTCCTTTAGCGTATGATTTGAGAAGTTCGGATGCAGTATAGTAACCATCACGTGCCAGAGACTTACTGAAATCATTTAAAAAACTTACAGTTGCGTCATCATATTCAGGACATACAACGGCTATAGTTTCACGAAGATTGTTTTGTGCAAAAACACACTGAATAGAAAAACATAAAAAACTTAATACGATGAAATAAAATCTCATAGTTGTTGTGTTAAGGGGGTAAATAAAATGTATTAGATCGATATGACTATTTCCACATATTGATTTATTATGCAAATATATATATTTATTATTTGTTAACACAAACCATTTGCTATAATAAATGAACAGGAAGCAACTAAATTGACTAAAAGTCAGCGATAAAACCATTCAAATAACACTTACATATTTATCCTGAATGCACTATGATTATAATATATCTTATTAATGAAAAAAAGTGGAGACAGTAACTACTGCTCCACCTTTATGAATATATATAATCAGTATAAGATTATTCTTCTACGCCCCAGTTTTGATTTGCCATACGCTTGTATGAAGCATATCTCCATCTTGCATTATCTTCGGCAGCCTGGAACAATTCAGCAGCTTCATCCGGGAATTGCTTCAACAATGATGAGTAGCGTACTTCACCTTTCAGGAAGTTCTGGAATTCATCAAAGTTAGGCTCTTTAGAATCAAGGATAAACGGATTCTTTCCTTCAGCTTCCAAAGCCGGGTTATAACGCCACAAGTGCCAGTAACCACATTTAACGGCGTTCTCCATTTCTTCCTGAGACTTGCCCATACCAGCTCTTAAACCATGGTTGATACATGGAGCATAAGCGATCAATAATGATGGTCCCGGGTAAGCTTCTGCTTCACGAATCGCTTTCAATGTCTGAGCCTGGTCAGCACCCATAGCAATTTGAGCAACATATACATATCCGTAAGTTGTAGCCATCAGACCAAGATCTTTCTTACGTACTCTCTTACCAGCTGCAGCAAACTTAGCAATAGCTCCTACCGGAGTGGCTTTAGATGACTGACCACCTGTATTTGAGTAAACCTCCGTATCAAGAACAAGGATATTAACATCTTTACCTGATGCGATCACATGGTCAAGACCACCGTAACCGATATCGTAAGAAGCACCGTCACCACCGATGATCCATTGTGAACGTTTGATTAGATACTGACTCAGGCTATTCACTTCTTTGCAGATGTCGCAATCGCAAGCAGCAACCAAAGGCTTGATCTTAGCTGCAAGTTCTTTTGTTTTTTCTGCATCCAGCATATTTTCCATCCATTCACGGAAAAGACCTTTTAGTTCGTCTGAGCAACAGTCGCATGTTTGAGCTTGTGTCATCAGTTTCACCAAGCGTCCGCGCATTTTTTCATTTGCAAGTTCCATACCGAAACCAAACTCACAGAAGTCTTCGAACAATGAGTTAGCCCAAGCCGGCCCGCGTCCTTCTTCGTTTGTAGTATACGGAGTTGATGGTACTGAACCTGAATAGATTGAAGAACATCCTGTCGCGTTTGCAATCATTTCACGATCACCATACAATTGAGAGATCAATTTTACATATGGAGTTTCACCACAACCTGAGCAAGCTCCGGAGAACTCAAACAATGGAGTAGCGAACTGTGAGTTTTTCACATTTGCTTTCACATCTACCAGATGTTGCTTGCTCTTCACATTCTTAGAAACATACTCCCAGTTTTCAGCTTCTGCCAATTGAGATTCGAGATGTTCCATTTGAAGCGCTTTACCACCTTTCTTAGGATTACCCGGACAGATATCTGCACAGTTACCGCAACCCAGACAGTCAAGTACGTCTACCTGAATACGGAATGTCATATCTGCAAATTGTTTACCGATAGCTTTCAATGTAGTAAAATTAGCACCTTGCTGTTCTTCTGCATCCAATACGAACGGACGAATTGAAGCATGAGGACAAACATAAGCACACTTGTTACACTGAATACAGTTTTCCGGAATCCAAACCGGAACGAAAGGAGCAACACCACGTTTTTCGTATTGGGCAGTTCCCTGGTCCCAAGTACCGTCTTCACGACCTTTGAAGGAAGATACTGGCAGCAAATCGCCATCCTGCGCATTGATAGGACGTACTACTTCGTTGATAAATGCAGGATCGTTATTTGTTTCTGCTTCGTCATCAGGCAGATTAGCCCAGGCAGGGTCTACTGTCAATTGTTTGTATTCGCCACCACGATCAACCGCAGCATTATTCTTATCAACAATATCCTGTCCTTTTTTACCGTAAGATTTAACGATAAACTTCTTCATTTGCTCAACAGCCAAATCTACAGGTATAACCTGAGTGATACGGAAGAATGCAGACTGAAGAATGGTATTGGTACGGTTACCCAAACCAATTTCCATGGCTATCTGGGTAGCATTGATATAGTAAACAGAGATATTCTTTTGTGCAAAATAACGTTTGATCTTGTTAGGCAGGTTCTTAGCCAATTCTTCACCTTCCCATATCGTATTCAACAGGAATGTTCCGTTTTCACGAAGACCACGAATCACGTCATACATACGCAGGTAAGCCTGTACGTGGCAAGCCACGAAATTAGGAGTATTTACCAGATAAGTAGAACGGATAGGACTATCACCGAAACGAAGGTGAGAACAGGTGAAACCTCCTGACTTCTTAGAGTCGTAAGAGAAATATGCCTGGGAGTATTTATTTGTATTATCACCAATGATCTTGATTGAGTTTTTATTAGCACCTACGGTACCATCAGCACCCAAACCATAGAATTTAGCTTCGTACATTCCTTCACCACCCAAAGCGATTTCTTCTTTCATCGGAAGAGAAGTAAATGTAACATCATCAACAATACCCAAAGTAAAATGATTCTTTGGCAATGGTAATGAGAGATTTTCAAATACAGAGATGATCTGTGCAGGAGTGGTATCTTTTGAAGAAAGACCATAACGGCCACCTACGATAAGAGGAGCATTTTCTGCACCGTAATAACAATCTTTTACATCCAGATACATAGGTTCGCCGGTAGCTCCCGGTTCTTTAGTTCTGTCAAGAACTGCAATACGTGTAGCCGTCTTTGGAACTGCTGCCAGGAAATGCTTAGCAGAGAAAGGACGGTACAAGTGTACGGCAACCAAACCTACTTTTTCTCCTTGTTCTATCAGATAGTCGATAGCTTCGCGTGCAGCTTCTGTTACAGATCCCATAGCGATAATTACGCGGTCTGCATCTTCTGCTCCATAATAGTCGAACAAACCGTATTTACGACCTGTAATAGCCGACAGTTCGTTCATATATTCTTCTACGATAGCAGGCACTGCATCGTAGTAATTATTGCATGATTCTCTATGTTGGAAATATACATCCGGGTTTTCAGCCATACCACGGGCAACCGGTTTTTCCGGATTCAGTGCACGGGCACGGAATTCTGCTAAAGCTTGCTGATCAATCAGGTGTGCAAGATCTTCGTTTTCCAAAGCTTCGATCTTCTGGATTTCGTGAGATGTACGGAATCCGTCGAAGAAGTTAACGAAAGGAATACGTGATTTAATAGTTGCCAAATGAGCAACAGCAGAAAGATCCATCACCTCTTGTACAGAGCCTTCAGCCAACATTGCAAAACCTGTTTGGCGAGTAGCCATAACGTCCTGATGGTCACCGAAGATTGAAAGCGCATGAGATGCCAATGCACGGGCAGATACATGGAACACACATGGAAGCAATTCACCGGCAATCTTATACATATTAGGAATCATCAGCAATAATCCCTGTGAAGCTGTATAAGTTGTAGTCAGCGCACCTGCCTGCAATGAACCGTGCACAGCACCTGCCGCACCGGCTTCAGATTGCATTTCCTGTACCAATACTGTTTCGCCAAAGATGTTTTTACGACCTGCGGCAGCCCATTCATCCACATACTCAGCCATAGTAGATGATGGAGTGATAGGATAAATCGCAGCTACTTCGCTAAACATATATGAAATATGTGCAGCAGCTTGATTACCATCACAAGTGATGAATTTTTTTTGTTTAGTCATACCAATTATTAATATATATTATGTAAGTAAATAAACTTTTTAAATTGAAAATGGAAAAGTAAAAGGTGAGAATCTATATTAAATATTATCCCTTCAACTCTCAGCTCCTACTAATTCTCAATTTAATATAGGAATCCAAACAACCATAATGGAATTTGGTTTCCATGCCCTACTTCGGATTTATGCATGGCATACATTACATTCGGGTTGTTCTTTATTTTATTTCCGGGTGCACATACACGAAACGGGATTTTATCATCTACAAGAAATGACGTACCCTTATCTCCCTTATTGAGGACATGATCTTTATACATTACGTTGAAGAAGAAGGTCTCCAAAACGTCTTGTTCTTCCACTTTCACCGGATAGATGGAATACATCAAATTCGTGTTATGCATCATGATCTTTGACGGTTTCTTCGGGAATTCTTCTCCCTGCGGATAAACCATATTAATCAGACGCGCATCTGTCAGGTATTTAATATAATTCATTACCGTAGCGCGGGAAGTTTGAATATCGCTGGCCAGTTGGCTTACATTAGGTGCAACAGGGCCATCAACAGCCAGTAAATAAAGAAGCTTTTTTATCTTGGAAAGATACTTAAGCTCAATATTTTTAATAAGGAGTATATCTACCTCCACCATCATATTCATAGTCTTAAGCAGGTTCTCGGAGAAGTTTCTCTTTTCCAGAAAGAACGGATAGAAACCATGATGAAGATAATCCTGAAAGAAATTAAGAGGCCTTACCTTAGGAAGTATTGTTTTTACAATCTGCTCATGATTATTCAATATCTCATCCAATGTATAAGCACGGAATTGATTGTTCGTTTGCAGATTTAAAAATTCACGAAATGAAAAGCCACGGAGATTGTAAGATTTGGCAATTCCGGAAAGTTCTACATTTTCTTCCTTCAAACGCATTACCGATGAGCCGGTAAATATTATTTTCAGATTCGGATAGCGGTCATAGCAAGTCCTTAACTCCCGGCTCCAGTCAGGATGTTTAAATACCTGGTCTATTAATAACACCTTTCCTCCGTTACGCTGGAATTCCCCAGCAAATTCTACGATAGAATGGCCTGAAAAATAGAAATTATTCATATTAATGAAAAGACAGGAACGGTCTACTCCGAACTTCTCCTTGGCATATTGAAGTAAAAAGGTGGTTTTACCTACACCACGGGTACCCTTGATACCAATAAGTCTGTCATTCCAATCGATTTCATCCATCAAGTCACGACGAACGGGGGCATTGGTGTGTTCTACAAGGTATTGGTGTGTTCTGAAAAATGCTTCCATCTGGCTTCATTATAATTGAGCGCAAATATAACAATAGTTATTCAAATTGCAAAGTGGAGATAGCAAAATTATTCAGTTTGTTTAGACAGATAATTCAGTTGCTTCAGGAGTGAAACAATCTTTTTATAACTCTTTTATCCTTGATATTAAAACATATATCTTTGCAAATTCAAAAAATCCAAATGAAACTATATATATTTAATCCGGAATCTGACTTGGCGCTTGCCAACGGAGATGAAAACTTTATGCCGCCTTTATCTATCAGGAAAATGGCAACTGATTTATCTTTTCTACCCTTATGGTATGCACAAACAGAGGCTTGTATATTAACTAAGTTAGATGGTATATCGTCGGATAAACTTTACGGAATTGACTTTCCAAACAAATACCTGATCAAAGAAAGTGATCTACAAACAAAAGAAATTACTGAAGTAGTTCCCTGGTCTTGGAATCCTGCTCTTATTAAAAGATTAGAACAAGAAGGATTATCCGGAAAATTACTTCCTACTCCTGAAAAGATGAATTTAATCCGAAAGCTTTCACATCGCTCAGCTGCTATCCGTATTCATAAGGAATTGTGTAATTCTAAAAGTTATTGTGGTTCTCCAACAGAACTATTTTACGAAGAAGAGGTATACAGTTTCTTTTTGAATAATCCGGAATGTATATTAAAAGCACCTCTGTCAGGAAGCGGAAGAGGACTTTTTATTTGCAAGGGAGAGTATAACTATTTTGCGCAACAATGGGTAAAAAATACTTTGCACAAACAAAAAAGTATAATAGGTGAACCACTATACAAAAAGATTAAAGACTTTGCTATGCAATTTTATTCGGACGGTACAGGTAATAATGTCTCTTTTTTAGGGTATTCATTATTTCATACTGACAACAAAGGACAATATAAAGGTAACTTATTAGCTTCAAATGAAACTATTGAAAATAGTTTAATCGAATACATAGCTAAAAATGATCTGCAATATTTAAAAGAAATACTTCCAACTTTAATTTCATCTTTATTAAAAGATAACTATAAAGGTTTTTTAGGGATAGACATGATGGTTTGCCAATTCGAAGAAAAACCCTTTTACAGGATTCATCCCTGCGTAGAGATTAACTTAAGAACAAATATGGGAATCATCTCACGAAATATCTATGATAATTATATCCATCCGGAATCTACAGGACAGTTTATAATAGATTACAATCCATCTCCCCGGAAGCTGAAAGAACAATATGAATTAAGAACAAAAAATTCTCCCCTCACAATAGTGAAAGGGAGAATTAAATGTGGATATATTTCTTTAGTACCTGTTTTAGAGGATACTAAGTATATTGCTTATATGGAAATATTTGATAAGAAGGAAAGTTAATTCTCCAACTCTTTTATCGAATCACTTTTTGTTTCTTTTTTCGAGGTAATGACATTGGCTAAAGTCAAATCATATACCAGGGTAGAGCCCCCTATTATTGTTCTACTTAGTCCTGATGGAGAATAATCAGATTCCCCATAACCAAGATTCCAGGGAATATAAACCATCCAACGATCTCCTTGGCGCATATACTGCACAGCAGTCTGAAATCCCACAACAACTCCATTTACCCGAAAGCCAACAACTCTGTCTATCTCAGGATCGGGATCTTCACCTCTAAAGGTCTTTTGCACAATCTCACCTGTAAAATATTGAAAATTATAATGTGTTTCAACCGAGTCAGTGTACAAAGGCGTAACAGTTCCCGTACCTTCTTCTATCACACGGACATATATATAGTCATTAACATTCCTGCTGGTAGATGTTCCCCCGATTTCATCAGGTGGTAAATTCCAAGCCTTATATATTCTCCATCCCGACGCGCTATTAGTAGCAACATTTGCTATTGAATCAATAAAAGCATCATTTCTTACTTTCCAGTTTGCATATGCATCTATTTCCTCTGCCTCTTCACAGGAAGCAAGCCCAAAAAGAGCAAAAGTTACAGAAATTATTAATAACCAAAAGTTTTTATTCATAAGTAAGGGTGTTAATTTTTTCCTTTTATAATAAACTCTTTAATATACCGGTAATACTTACTTTATCGGCTATAATATTATTCAAATCGGCAATTGCAACACGCTCTTGCTCCATTGTATCACGATGGCGGATTGTTACACAATTATCTTCCAGTGACTGATGATCTACTGTAATACAATAGGGAGTACCGATAGCATCCTGACGACGATAACGCTTTCCGATACTGTCCTTTTCATCATAATGGCAATGGAAACGGAATTTCAGATCATCTACGATTTCACGGGCCTTTTCAGGAAGGCCGTCTTTTTTCACCAATGGCAATACGGCTAATTTTACCGGCGCAAGTGCTGCCGGCAGTTTTAACATAACACGTGTTTCTCCGTTGTCCAGTTTTTCTTCACAATAAGAGGCACTCAGTATACTGAGGAACATACGGTCAACCCCAATAGAAGTCTCAACAACATACGGAGTATAAGACTCATTCAATTCAGGATCAAAGTATTTGATGCTTTTGCCAGAATATTTTTCATGCTGACTCAAATCGAAATCCGTACGTGAATGGATTCCTTCTACTTCTTTAAAGCCAAAAGGCATCAGGAATTCGATATCCGTAGCAGCGTTTGCATAGTGAGCCAATTTGTCGTGATCGTGATAACGGTAATGATCATCACCGAAACCAAGTGCTTTATGCCATTTCAAACGCATTTCTTTCCATTTACCAAACCATTCCAGTTCAGTGCCGGGACGTACAAAAAATTGCATCTCCATTTGTTCAAATTCCCTCATACGGAAGATGAACTGACGGGCTACAATCTCATTACGGAAGGCTTTACCAATCTGTGCAATTCCAAACGGGATTTTCATACGACCGGTCTTCTGCACATTGAGATAATTCACAAATATCCCCTGAGCGGTTTCGGGACGCAAATATACTTTCATTGCCCCGTCTGCCGTAGAACCCATTTCCGTAGAGAACATCAGGTTAAACTGGCGTACATCTGTCCAGTTCTTTGTGCCCGAAATAGGACAGGCAATTTCTTCATCTACAATAATCTGGCGAAGTTCTTCCAGGTTATTATCATTCAGTGCTTTACTGAAACGTTGGTGTAAAGCATCCCGCTTTATCTGTTGCTCCAATACACGTCCGTTAGTTGAACGAAATTGCGCTTCATCAAAAGCATCGCCGAAACGTTTGGCAGCTCTGGCAACTTCTTTGTTCATCTTGTCATCGTATTTGGCAAGCTGTTCTTCAATCAAAACATCAGCCCGGTAGCGTTTTTTAGAATCTTTGTTATCAATCAAAGGGTCATTGAATGCGTCTACGTGTCCGGATGCTTTCCAGATGGTAGGATGCATAAAAATTGCAGAGTCTATCCCGACGATATTTTCGTGAAGCAGGACCATGCTGTCCCACCAGTATTTTTTGATGTTGTTCTTCAACTCTACCCCCATCTGACCGTAATCGTACACTGCTCCAAGCCCGTCGTAAATATCACTTGACGGGAATACAAAACCATACTCTTTACAGTGTGAGATCAATTTCTTAAAAACATCTTCCTGTGCCATTTTTACTATTTTAAGTTACAAGTTACAACTGTGAGTTAATTAGTGCAAAGTTAGCACTTACACCCTCTCAAATAATTTGCAAAGTAAATGATTTTTTTCAATTAAATTTGTATTTTTGCGTGCACATCTACGTATTAATAGATGTAAAAAACTTAATTTGTTGTTAAAACAAGATAGAAAAAGAGAGGAATTTGAATATTTATGAGCGAAGAAAAGATTGATAAGAATGAAATAGAGAACGAAAATATTCATGCTTCCGAAGATAATTCTTTATCTGATCCGGAAGCAAATACAGGACATTCCGAACACAATCCCACAAGTACTACTTCAGACGAACAAATAAAGCATCAACTTACGGGTATGTACCAGAGCTGGTTTCTGGATTACGCCTCTTACGTAATTCTGGAACGTGCCGTCCCTCACATCAATGACGGACTTAAACCGGTACAACGCCGTATTCTTCATTCAATGAAGAGGCTGGATGATGGCCGCTACAACAAAGTAGCTAATATCGTCGGTCACACGATGCAGTTTCACCCACATGGGGATGCATCCATAGGCGATGCATTGGTACAGTTAGGACAAAAAGACTTATTAATAGACTGCCAGGGAAACTGGGGTAACATTTTAACCGGTGACGGAGCCGCTGCTCCACGTTATATTGAAGCACGCCTGTCAAAGTTTGCTCTTGATGTGGTGTTTAATCCGAAAACCACTGAGTGGAAAGCATCTTATGACGGAAGAAACAAAGAACCTGTTACTTTACCGGTGAAATTCCCATTGCTCCTTGCACAGGGAGTAGAAGGCATTGCCGTAGGACTTTCATCAAAAATACTGCCTCATAATTTTAACGAATTATGTGATGCTGCTATTGCTTATCTTAACGGCCAACCTTTCAAGATTTATCCGGATTTCCAAACCGGAGGTTCAATAGATGTATCCAAATATAATGATGGCGAAAGAGGAGGGTCTGTAAAAGTTCGTTCCAAAATCAATAAGATTGATAACAAGACTCTGGCCATAACGGAGATTCCCTATGGAAAAACTACATCCAGTGTTATAGAATCCATCTTGAAAGCTGTTGATAAAGGAAAGATCAAGATCAAAAAGGTAGATGATAACACTTCTGCGCAGGTAGAGATACTGATACATCTTGCACCGGGCGTATCTTCCGATAAAACAATAGATGCACTTTATGCATTTACCGATTGTGAAGTAAGCATCTCACCAAACTGTTGTATAATTGATGATAATAAACCACATTTCCTTACGGTGAGCGATGTGTTGAAAAAATCAACAGACAACACGATCGATCTGCTCCGTCAGGAACTACAGATACGTAAGGATGAGTTATTAGAAAGTTTACATTTTGCTTCACTGGAAAAAATCTTTATCGGAGAAAGAATCTATAAGGATAAAGAATTTGAAGAAGCAAAATCCATGGATATCGCCTGTGAACATATTGATAAGAGATTGACTCCCTTTTATCCATCCTTCGTCCGTGAGGTTACAAAAGAAGATATCCTGAAACTCATGGAAATAAAGATGGCTCGCATTCTGAAATTCAATACCGACAAGGCAGATGAGAATATTGCCCGGATGAAAGATGAAATCGAAACCATTAACAACCATCTGGATCATATGATTGAGTATACCACCGAATGGTATACGATGTTGAAGGAAAAGTACGGGAAGAATTATCCGCGTCTCACCGAGCTTCGTAATTTTGATACTATCGAAGCTGCCAAAGTAGTAGAAGCCAATGAGAAATTATATATCAACCGCGAAGAAGGGTTCATAGGAACAGCTTTGAAAAAGGATGAATTCATTGCAAACTGTTCAGATATCGATGATGTTATCATTTTCTATAAAGACGGTAAATACAAAATCGTCCGCGTACAGGATAAGATGTTTGTAGGTAAAAATATCCTTTACATTAACATCTTTAAGAAGAACGATAAACGAACCATTTATAATGCCGTTTATCGTGATGGAAAGGCCGGATATCATTATATGAAGCGGTTTGCCGTAACCTCTACCACACGCGATAAAGAGTATGATCTGACTCAGGGCAACCCGGGATCAAGAGTGGTATACTTTAGTGCAAATCCAAATGGGGAGGCTGAGGTCATAAAGATTACCCTGAAGCCTAATCCGCGTATCAAAAAGATTATTTTTGAGCAGGACTTTGGTGAGGTGATGATAAAAGGACGCCATGCCATTGGCAACATCCTGACCAAAAACGATGTACACAAGATCGGCTTGAAGCAGAAAGGAGGTTCTACCCTGGGTGGACGCCGGGTTTGGTTTGACCGCGATGTACTTCGCCTCAATTATGACGGCCGCGGCGAATATCTGGGCGAATTCCAGAGTGATGAAAGCATACTTATTGTTCTCAACAATGGAGATTTCTATACAAGCAACTTCGATCTCAGCAACCATTATGAAGATAATGTGAGCATTGTTGAGAAGTTTGACCCGAATAAGGTGTGGTCTGCTGCACTTTATGATGCTGACCAACAAGGATACCCCTACCTGAAACGATTCACATTTGATGCTACCAGCCGTAAACAAAATTATATGGGTGAGAATAAAAATAGTAAGTTAATCCTTCTTTCCGACGAATATTATCCGCGATTGGAAGTTATTTTCGGTGGAAAGGACAATTTCCGCGAACCACTTATTATTGATGTAGATGAGTTTATAGCTGTTAAAGGCTTTAAAGCAAAAGGAAAACGTATTACCACCCACACCATTGACACTATCAATGAATTGGAACCAACCCGTTTTCCGGAAGAAAAACCAGTAGAAAAAGTAGAGATTGAGCCGGAAAACCTTGATCCGGACCAGGGGAAAAGTGAAGGGGATATTATTGATGAAATAACGGGGCAAATGAAACTCTTTTAGAATGAAAAAATCTAAGATATTGTCCATACTGCTTCTGGTTTCTGTTTGCAATACATTATTTGCACAGACAGACAGTTTGGAAAATCACAGGTTTGTAACAAGGGCAACCATGTATGGTGCAGGTTATACCAATATCTTAGATACCTATCTTTCTCCGTTGGAATATACCGGAATAGAGTTTCGTCTCACACGGGAAAACATCCGTATGACGAAACTATTCGACGGAAATGTTTCCTCACAGAGTTTTTTTCAGGCCAATTTATCTTATACAGAAAATAAAGCGGAGACCAGTAATTCTTTTGCAGGACTTGTAAACTGGAATTACGGTCTCCACTATCAATTTCACATCAATGACAATCTAAAGCTCCTTGCCGGAGGATTAGGAGATATGAATCTTGGTTTTATTTATAACCTTCGCAACTCTAATAACCCTGCATCTGCCAAAGCTTATGTGAATATAGCTGCTTCGGGAATGGCGATATACCGATTCAGGATAAAAAAGTATCCGATGCTGGTAAGATATCAGGCTAACATACCTCTTATGGGGGTTATGTTTTCACCGGACCATCATCAATCTTATTACGAGATATTTACCCTTGGGAATACTGATAATATTATTAAGTTTACCTCTTTATATAACCAACCGGCTATCAGGCAAATGATCAGTCTGGATTTTCCGGTATCCACTTCTACATTAAGAGTTAGTTATTTGTTTGACGTCCAGCAATCTCACGTCAACCAATTAAAAACACATACTTATTCCCATATATTTATGGTGGGATTTGTAAAGACGCTCTACCGATTCAGGAGTAAAGACCCGAAAACAAAAATTGCTTTCTAAAAAATGATACATGCAGAAGAAAAATATGGCAGATTGATCGTTTTTGGGAAAGGACAATTTTTCCAAAAATCATCTATTATCATATGTATATTCCTACTTTTGACATGTCTCCCTTCGTGCATCAAAGAAGATACATTTGATAACAACCCAGAAGGCAATTTCGAAGCTCTCTGGAAGATTATCGACGAACAATACTGCTTTCTGGAATACAAAAAACAAGATTACGGACTGGACTGGAATAAGGTGTACAGAGATTATAAGAAAAGAATCAGTCCCGACATGCCCAAAGCCGGATTGTTTGAAGTTTTGGGAGATATGCTTGCAGAGTTGCGCGACGGGCATGTAAACCTTTACTCAAGCAGCGACGTAGCCCGTTACTGGAAATGGTATGAAGACTATCCGGAAAACTTCAACGACAGTATCCACAAACTTTATTTAGGAACCAATTATAAAATAGCTTCAGGTATCCGGTATAAAATATTAGAAGATAACATCGGATATATTTATTACAGCAGTTTCAGTGCTGGTATAGGAAATGGAAATCTGGATGAGGTACTTAAATATATGGAAACCTGTGATGGCGTTATTGTAGACATTCGTAACAACGGGGGTGGAACTATCACAAATGCCTCTACCCTGGCCGCAAGATTTACCAACGAAAAAATACTGACCGGATATATTATTCATAAAACGGGCAAGGGGCATAACGATTTCTCATCACCCAAAGAGATATTTCTGGAACCTTCCAACCGTATCCGCTGGCAAAAGAAAGCCGTTGTATTAACCAACAGACACTCTTACAGTGCAACCAATGATTTTGTAAACAGTATGCGCCTCCTCCCGAATGTAACCATTATAGGAGACAAAACAGGAGGTGGGTCAGGATTACCTTTTTCTTCGGAACTTCCTAACGGGTGGAGTGTTCGTTTCTCTGCCAGCCCTCATCTCGACCCGGACATGAATCAGATTGAGTTTGGTATTGACCCGGATATTAAAGTCAACATGACTCCCGAAGATATCATCCGCAATAAAGACACAATTATTGAGTATGCACGTTATTTTCTGAAACAATAAGCAAAAAAACACCCAAATCTTTTGCAGGAACAAAAAATATACCTACTTTTGCAGCGCAAATAAGCACAGAACGTTTATCTCGCGGCTGTGGCGTAATTGGTAGCCGCGCCAGACTTAGGATCTGGTGTCGAGAGACGTGGGGGTTCGAGTCCCTTCAGCCGCACTTTCTGAAAAAGAAAAATCTTGCAAATCCCTGAAAATCAATAGGTTTTCAGGGATTTTTTTATTCCCTGAAACATACGAAAAAGGCAAAATAGGGCAGTTTTATGCACTATTTACTGACCCCATTCGTGACCCCATTGTGAAATTGACAAAAGGGGTCACGAATAAGTAACGAATACGGTTCTAATTCTCTGATTTGCAACATTTTGCATAGATGGATTTTGGGTTAATTATTTTAGTTTTACAACCAAAAAAAATCATGTTTTATGGAACAAAAAACAAGCAATCAAAGGGGTACATTTAATTTAATGTGTTATTTGAAAAAGTCGAAAGCATTAAAGAATGGTGAAATACCAGTCTATATGCGAGTTACAGTAAACGGGCAGGCTTTTACTTTCAGTATGCAGGGTTCTGTTTTGCCTTCATTATGGAGTCAGGAAAAGGAAAAAAGCAGAGGTAAAGACAGGAAAGCCCAGGAACTCAATCATTATATTGAGTCTGTCAAATCCCGTCTTTACAAAATCCATCGGGAGTTAGAGATTGACGGAAAACCTATTTCCGCATTTATCATTAAAGATATTTTTTTAGGCAATACAAATGCCGATGAGGGAAAAACATTAGTTGAAGTACATAAAGAACATAATGAAAGATGCCGGAAACTTATTAATACAGAATACTCACCTTCCACTATCTACAAATTTGATGCTTCTTTAAAGTTTCTGCAAGAGTTTATGAAAAAGGAATTGGATAGAGAAGATATTCCATTGAATAAACTCAATGAAAATTTTATCCGTCAATATGAAACCTACTTAAAGACGGAAAGAGGCTGTAACAACAATTCTACTATCAAACATTTGAAGATATTTAAAAAGGTAATTCGTATTGCCCTCGCCAACGACTGGATGCAAAAAGACCCATTTGCAAGCATTAAATTTCATTTGGATGAGGTACATGTGGATTTTCTCACAATGGATGAATTGAACACCTTAATCAATAAAGAATTGCCCTGCAAACGTCTTTCACAGGTTAGGGATGTCTTTGCCTTTTGTTCTTTTAGTGGATTAGCTTTTGTCGATGTCAAAAGTCTCCGTCAGGAACATATTGTAAAGGATGCTAGTGGACGTATGTGGATTCGTAAACCCCGTGAAAAGACAAACAATATGTGCAATATTCCTTTGCTTCAAGTTCCTCAAATACTTTTAGAAAAGTACAAAGATTATCCGTTAGGTGGGCAACTTTTGCCTGTTCCAACTAATCAAAAGATGAACGCATATTTGAAGGAAATCGCTGATTTGTGCGGGATTAACAAGCGACTCACAACCCATTGCGCCCGACATACGGCGGCTACCTCTGTTTTTTTAGCTAATAAAGTCTCTATGGAAAACGTAGCCAAAATGCTCGGTCATTCTTCTACCCGTATGACACAACATT
>PPYE01482777.1_pt1 | contig 70534 bp, 43 predicted proteins | sample 1559881 | NCBI WGS metagenome assembly PPYE01 (sample SAMN08240022, study PRJNA423297) | Human gut metagenome, whole genome shotgun sequencing project. | reverse complement strand
CTTGTACGTATTTCTTCCATCGGATACAACACTGTGTACAAACCCGTCCAACCTGCCAACTTAGGGGTAATACAGCTGACATCAGACACACAACAGTTAGGAGAAGTAGTGGTAAAGGCCGATTTACCCAAGATGCAGCTCAAAGGTGATGCCATGATTACCACTGTTACGGGTAGTGTACTTGAAAAGGCTGGAACAGGTGAAGATTTACTGAACAAGATTCCGGGCGTTTCTGCGGAAGATGAAGAAGTAAACGTATTTGGCTCGGGCACTGCCGAGATTTACATCAACGGACGCAAGGTGCGCGACAATTCGGAAATTGACCAGCTATCGTCTGAACAAATCAAGCGCGTGGAAGTTGTGAAGAATCCCGGGGCAAGATACGATGCTTCCGTGAAAGCCGTCATTCGCATCATTACAAAGAAAGCAGCAGGCGAAGGATTCGGATTCAATAACCGTTTCGTAACCCAACACCGAAGGACGTACGGATGGACTACTTTCGACCAGTTTAATTTCAATTACCGGAAAGGAGGTTTCGACCTGTCAGGCACATTGTTCGGAGGCAGATTCCGCAACGGGAATAACCAGCAGATTGGCATGAAAACTTATCTCGACAAACTATGGGAACAGAAAATGGATGCCTCTTACGGAAAGAACTCCAACAGCAATGTGCAAGGTGTTCTTTCACTAAACTACCAGTTCAATGAGAAACACTCCATGGGTGTAAGATATGATTTAGACAGAAACTTCAATACTTATACTGACTGGCGTACCAATACTAATATCTATGCTGACGAGAACTTGTTTGAAACAAATAAAAGTACAATGGTTGGAGAATACCCTTATACACGCCATAGCCTGAACTATTACTACAACGGACAGATTGGTGACTGGAATATAGACTTCAATGCTGATGGAATGTGGAATGTGAAGGAAGAAAGTATGCACACAAAAGAAATAACCAATACAGATACTGAGATGAATGTAAATACTTTTAACAAGAACGACGGAACACTATATGCTGCAAAACTCATTGTATCATATCCATTATGGCAAGGCAATCTGTCATTCGGCAATGAATATTCACATACAAACAGAACCAACATATACATAAATAATGAAGGAATCCTGAATAATGACGACAGCAGAATAAAGGAAAATTCCACTTCAACTTTCATCGATTATACACATTCGTTTGGCAATGTTGATATGCAAGCTGGCATAAGATACGAGAATGTAAGATTCAACTATTATGAACAAGGGAAATATGTTGACGAACAAAGCCGTACATTCAACAATGTGTTCCCTTCATTAAATATAAACTTTCCTATAGGAAAAACACAAGTTCAGCTGAGTTACAGCAGTGGGATTACACGCCCTTCATACGATATGCTTAGAAGCAACATATATTATAGCAACAAATACACCTATCAGACAGGGAATCCATTTCTTAAACCAGTAATCAACCAAAACCTTGCATTATCTGTATCATATAAATGGATAAACTTTAATTTAACCTATAATCGAACAAAAGATGATATCATACAAGTTTGTGAACCTTATTCGGACGCAGACCCTACCATATCATTGCTGAACATAGTAAATGCGAAACCTTATGACAATATAACATCGGCAATCACTTTATCGCCAACAATAGGCTCCTGGAATCCTCAACTTACTGCACAAGTCTATAAGCAGTGGTTTAAGATAGATGGTCATGATGGTGAACTTACACTCAGTAAGCCAAGATTTGTCATTGTATGGCGTAACAGCTTTACCCTTCCTGCAGGTTTCCAGTTTAATGTGAATGCTACATACAATACTAAAGGTTATTCACAAAACACATACATGGCAATTAATTCTTTAGATGTATCTGCAGAACTTTACAAAAGTTTCTTCAAAGACAAATTGAGTTTTCAGCTCCAAGCTTCAAACCTCTTAGAAATGGATGATATGGATTGTACTATATATAGCGGTATAAAGACTACTACAGATTATATCACCAATTTCAGAAGAATCTCACTGACCATGCGCTACAAGTTCAATGCGACTAAGAGCAAGTACAAGGGTACTGGAGCCGGAGAAAGCCAAAAGAACCGTATGTAACAAGAAATCGCTATATTTGTATGACGAAAAAAATGATATCACCTTATCAACAGCCACATGAAACACAGAATAAAACCCATCCTTTCTATAGCAGGCATCTTGCTGCTGTTTGCTGCTTGCACAAGGCAACCGCACGCAAGTGCTCTGCTACAACAAACGGACTCTTTGCTGCATCGTCACCAACCAGATTCTGCCTTGCAACTTCTATTTAATATCAAGGATGAAACATCTCTTCCGGAAGCGGAACGGATGAAACTGGTATGGAACAAGGCGATGGCCCACTACCAGCTGGAAATGTCTCTGTTAGAAGACTCCCTGCTCTATCAGGCTATTGCCTACTACCGCCAACAGTCAACAGACACCGTACGGCTGCTGGATACCTACCTGCTCGAAGGCATGTACCTGAGGTGGAAAGAAGCAAACGATGAGGCCATCACGGTGTTCGACAAAGGCATTGCCCTGGCCATCTCCCGAAAAGACACCACCAACATGTTAGTGCTGCAGCGCAAGAAACTGGAAGTGCTATACAAGCAAAGCCGTTTTTTAGAGTGTAAAGCAATGATTGAAGACATGCTTCGCATTGCCCATAAACTACCGGTAAAAGAACATTACCAGATGGTGTATTCACTGGCCCTTGTATCGCAGTTAGGAGGAGATACATCGAACATTGATTGTCCGGAGAAAGGGTTTCAGCTGGCATTAGAGGCCGGTGATACCTTGTTCGCCCATCATATTCTACGAAACCATGGCTGTATGCTGGTAGGAGCACACAGATACAGGGAAGCCATCGCCCAGTTCCAAAGGCTTATCCGTCTCAACCCCGATTTCCTGCCGTATGCTGTCCAGTTAAGCCTTGCAGAGATTTATATAAACTTAGGAAAGAATGATTCGGCGTTCTATTATTTGGATAAAGCCGCCCAAAGCATGGACAAAGAGCAGAAGCTGAAAAAAGACCAAATCATGTTGTCATTCAAATCCTTATATTATCAGATGCAGTCCGCATTAAATGAAAGAATGGGCCTTCCATATAGCGGACAGATATTCAGACGGTATTGCGACTCCATCACAGAAGACCTCAAAGACAAACACAACACGGCATTGCGACAACAGGAAACCAGAGCCCAGCTACAACAGCGGAACTACGAGCTCATCATCAACCGACAGCAAATGGAACTCCGCATTGCAATAGTTGTATCCTTGCTGTTAGGAGTGATTCTGGCATTGATCGTCCTCTACCAGCAGAACCTGAAAAAGAAGGAACGTACCATCCGCCGCCTTTCCAGCGAACTGCAAAAATACAGTAAGCAGTTAAAGGGCAACGAGGTATTAATGGCACAAAACAATGAAAGTATCCAGGAGCTGCAAATGCGACTCTCTACCCAGAAAGCCAGTGAACAGGAAGCACAATTGTCGCTCATCAAGCAACTGGAAGAACAGAACCGGCAACTGAATCTTGCCAGCCAAAATCTGCAACACCAAATTGAAGCGCACTGGAAACAATTGAAGAGTGCTCCGCTTAAAACGCCGCACCTTCAGGAACTCACCACCGAAATGCTACGACTCAAAGAAAGAGAAGAGGCACTGACCGGACAACTGATTTCTACCCATCCGTTAGTGGCTGAACTTCGGAGCAAACCGCGCTTTCTGCAACCCGAGGATTTTGTCCGGATTGCCACATTGGTCAACAAAATCTATCCTCATTTCACCGAACGGCTTACGGAAGCTTTCCCCAACCTGACCGAACTGGACCAGCAGCTCTGCATCCTCATCAAATTAGGCTTCAGTGTGTCGCAAATAGCTGTATTCATGGCGGTATCTCCCAGCTCTGTATCGCAGCAAAAATCAAGGATGAAGAAACGCATCCTGCAACAAAAAACGGACAGCTTTACCGAAGGAGAAACGCTGGATTTATGGCTTCACAGATTCTAAAAAAGGCCCTCTGTATATATACACACAAAAAGAAAACAACATAAAATACTAACTTCCAGTAATTTACAAAACAAAGGCTGTATATATGGATTTATTTTAAAGTAAATAAGAATGCGCTAACTTTGCCAAAAGTATAATTATAGCGTGAAAAAATAAACCCCAGAGAAAAGATGAATCGTTTGAAAAAGACATACGAAAAACGAAATGCGACCCAGCCAAAAATGAATCACAAAAGCCATATCCAGCACATTCAGACGCTGACCAACGAAATGGAACAATTGAGGGAAAGAGAACACAGACTGGCCGAACGACTCATCTCTGAGCAGCCGCTCATCAACGAATTGCGCCACAGCCCGCGCTTCATTAAAGAAGCAGACAAAAGTTGCCTGGCTGCTTTGGTAGACGACGTGTACAATAACTTCACTTCACGCCTTACCACCCGTTTCCCGAATCTGACGGAAATGGATATCCAATATTGTATTCTTATCAAACTTCATTTTACGGTATCGCAAATTGCCGTACTTTCGGCCATCTCTCCTACTTCAGTCTACCAGCAGAAATCACGGATGAAGAAACGCATTCAAACACTGGAGCCCGAGCTATTCACAGATGGAGAAACACTGGACGAGTGGCTGAACGAATGGTAAAAATAAAAGAAAACAAGAGATTCCAAATACCCCAAAAAACTACGCTTCTTGATATAGTTATAGAAAAACTATATCAAGAAGCGTAAACATAAAAACTAGAAAAAGATTTTACCAAGTAATACTTCCTAAATAATTATACACGACTTCTCCTGCTACATAAGGATACAAGTCATTATAACCATCCACTTTTATAATATCCATATCCAACGCTTTCTTTCCATAAACCTTATCTAACGTAGACCAGCTAAAATCAAAATTAGTTCCTTTTGAAAAAACCATAATCTTTTTTTCAGGAAGCTTTACCGGCTGTTCCTTCATTCTAACATATACATATAAAGTAGCAACAGGCTTATCATAAGAAGGAGTTCCTGCATATTTTCGCATGCTATAGAAACCTTTGGCACGTGCTCTATCTACAGGAAGCGACATAAAACGTGAAGCATTTACAAAATGAAAAGCACACTCCTCCCACAAACAATAATTAAGTTTACTTAATTCATTATCCTGCTTAGTCTTTACATCTACGCAAGAAAAGCCAGACAAAGGAAAACACTCTTTTTCCATGTCATATTGTTGAAGTTCCGACAAACATTTCAAACGAAACACCCTTGAAAAATCAACTCTGTCCAACTCTTGCTTAAGTTTTATCTGGTAAGATTTACGCATATCTTCCAAAGCAAAAGGATCGGCAGATACCTTTTCAAACTCTTCAGGAACACACAATGAAATATATTCATCAACAATCTTCTCATCCACAGGAGTTTGATATAGTTTTAATGCATATACATACAAAATGGAAGGAGTCAAATCTACGGCTCCCTCAACCGATGAAATCTTACAATCAGACATTACATTTCCACGACTCAAAGCCTCATCCAAACTAATACAAAAACGTTTTCCACCACCTTCGACCATAACAAGTCGAAACCTATCTGATTGCTCATAAATCCCCATAGATTCATACAGTTTTTTATTATATTCAGGTATAGAAGTGATAACAACTTTTAATCCTGTAATATCTCTCTCATATACAGGCTTCACATTACCCTGTTCATCAATGGAACGCATGAATAAATAGCCTGAAGGAGCTGGCAGTCCTATGGTTAGCGTATCACCCAATCCATAACTTCTTCCATTACAAGCCTCAATTCTTTGTTGTGCAGAGATTTCCACTATCGCCAGGCTTCCAATTAATGCCATAGCACAGCATAAATGTTTAGTTTTCATATGTTAAGTTTAAAATCAATATTTGCAAATATAACAAATTTCTGATAATTTTATCGACACATAAAAAATACATAAACCAGCAAACAAAAATCTATTATGATACAACAAACTACTTTCACACTCCAGGCACGTGCGCGTGGCTTTCACCTCGTGACCGACGAAGTACTCAGTCACCTGCCTGCCTTACCTAAGACCGGACTGCTCAATCTTTTTATTCAGCATACCAGCGCCGGACTGTCGGTCAACGAAAACTGTGACCCTGACGTACGCAGCGACATGGAAAAGATATTCAACAATCTGGTACGTGAACGCGAGTCCTGGTACGACCACACCTTGGAAGGCTGGGACGACATGCCTGCCCATGCCAAATCCTCACTGGTGGGTGCCAGCCTGTCTATCCCCATCACCGACGGACGACTGAACTTAGGCACGTGGCAGGGAATTTACCTCTGTGAATTCCGCAACTACGGAGGAGGACGACGCATCGTGGCTACCATCCTCGGAGAATAACTCAGGGAACAGGCTGTGGCAGGAAGAGGCTGAGACTATCAGCGAAACATTTTCCGGCTTCTCCGGTCAACACCACACGTGATAAATCGATTCCTTCTGCAGCCGCTTCCGAAATCACTCCCTTAGCTGCCATCCTGCGGGCTACCAGCCGGAAGTGTCCTTCCTGATTTTCTTTCAACCGCCCATTAGCTTCGAACGAACTGCGATAATGCTTCGGCTTCGGAATAATGGAAGCCAGGTAAATACATTCTTCCAGCGTCAGTTGCAACGGACGCTTGCCAAAATAAAATTCTGATGCCTCTAACAGCCCATACACTCCCGGTCCCCATTCGGCGATATTGAGATATACCTCAAACATACGTTCCTTTGAGGTAAGCCGGTTCTGCTCTATCAACCAGACAATCAATGCTTCTTCTAATTTCCGTGCGATGTTTTTCCAACGATTCAGGAACACATTCTTGACCAGCTGCATGGAAATTGTACTTCCTCCACGTGCAAAGCGACGTTCTTTCAAATCGTAAACCATCGCTTCACGAATGGCGTCGGGAAGGAATCCCTGATGATAGAAGAACCCTCCGTCCTCGCTCTGCAATACGGCCATGCGCATCAGCTGCGGTACACTGTCAAGAGGAAGGAAATGATTCCACGACGGCCCCACCGGAAAAGTACGTACGGGCATTTCATTCTCGTAGGCCGTATACTCAAACTCTTCTGACATCTTGCCAAGATCGGTTGTTCCGTAACCCAGTATCCGGAAATGCTGCGGACGCAGGTCGGAATAAAACTTCAGGCTGTCAGGATGAGCCAAATCGGCATCCAGTTCGAAATCGTATGCCAGTTCTCCTTCCACCCGAATTCCTTCCAGGTTTTCAAAAAGTCCATGCGGAAGGGAGTTGAAAAGCTCCTTAGCCGGAAACAGGGATTGATGTATGGAAGCCATGAGATGACTGGGCGGTTCTACTCGTAAATAAGGATGAAACTGCAAGTCATTGAAACGTATCGTACTGCAACTGTCCAGTTCCAGGGCATGCGGTTCCACATTCAACTGAAAATCCAGCTTCCCATGGTCCAGGTTAATACGCTCCGGCGACAAGCGACGATGGAAGACTTTCAGTCCGTTTACCTCCGTCTGCCCAAACAACACCATTTTCTCATCCTTCTTCTGTTGCGTGAAACTTAACCACAACCGGTCGAACGCCACTTCCGCTCCCAAACGGCGGCGAATGTAAGGTACAGTCAGTTCAGGTGCCTGAATGCTGACCGACACACGGCGTTCACCGGAATTGATTTCTCCCTCCGTTTCCCAATGCTGCGTATGTCCTTCTTCTACAAAAGTAAGCTGGCTACGAAACCGATGATTCTCAATATCGAATTCCGGCACATACAAACTGACAGAATCACTATCCTTCCGTTCGCGTACATACAGACGGGTGAGACGCCCCTCAGAAGGCAACAAACGGAACACTCCATTCAGCAAGGTTTGCACACGCTTATCATACCCCGCCTTTTCGGGGACCCGTTCCGTTTCTTTTTCTCCCTCCAATCTGCTTCTGAACAAGAAATCATAATTGGCCTGCTGGTTCTCTTTGACAAAATCCACCGTCAATCCATCCAACGCCACATCCATCACCTCCACATTTCCTTTCAGCAATTGCCAGAAGCCTAATTTAAACGTGGCCGACCGAAGCGTCAATAATGTATCCCTCTCCTCGGGAACGACTGACAGCCCGTTCAGGAAAAGACGTCCGGTTCCCTCAAAACGCAACTCATCGTAATGCACTTCCAGTCCGTACCCTTCCTCCACCTGAGCAATCTTTCTTTCTGCCATCCGGTTCAAGATACGGTTACGGAAAATCCATAGTCCGCCAGCCAGTAGCAGCAGTAACAGCAAGCCTACACCTGTATAAATCAATATTCGTTTCATAACATCCTTATTCCATGCTACAAAGGTAAAAAATATTCAACTAAAAATGTTGTTTTTTTACCCACATAATCCACAAATTCGCACAAATAGTTTTAAAAATCAAACAATCACAAACAATTTGAACTTATTTGAATTTGTTTTGAAACAAAAATACAATTACTTTTGAGAAAAATGAAAGACGACAAAAAACATTTACAGCAGGAATTAAAGAAATCAAAAAGCGGACACATTCTTTTTACAAAGAATATTCCCTGCGCCCGCATATTCATATCACACGCATCAGGGGAATAGCGTATAATAATGAAAAGTACTATGAAACAACTTGTCAAACTATTCAGTATTGTATTTTGTGCCATGGCTATGTATGCCTGCGGAAGTGACGATGAACCAGGCAAAAGCGCATTGCAAGACCAGTTTATTGATGTAGACAACAGTGAATACACTGAAGGAAACATTCCTGTAGGAGATACTCCCATGCTTCAAACTGCTACTTTTGATAAAGCAGCTCTTCCTGGAGGAACATCCTATCTCACTTTAAACTCCTACGAAGAATTGGACTATGTGAATATTGGTGTAGAAGGAGAATCCGGATACCTTAAAGTAAAGCTGGACGCACCAGTAACCGCACAAGGACGCGCCACCACAAATAATAAAATTTATACCTATACCGTGCTTGTATTATTAAGTCAGAACCTGAACAGCAGCTTCACACTTGTATTTACCACGGTCAACAAACAAGGTGAAGTTTCCTCTCAGTTTACAAGCAAGACCAACTACATAGAAGCCGGAACAGGCGATCTTCAAGTCAACCTGCGCTTCAGCAATGAAAAAGACGTGGATTTGTATGTAGTGGAACCCAACGGAAATGTCATTTATTACGGCCAACCTTTCCCCTATTATTCAAAAGAGTACGAGATTATCAATGACTGGCTGGAAAGTGATGATTATGAAAATGAGCCAGATGTTGAATGGGGAAAAATCGGATTGGACATTGACTCCAATGCAGGCTGCGACATTGACGGGAAAAACAGTGAAAACATTTTCTTCAAAACAGATTGCATGCAAAAAGGAACATATCAGGTATGGGTAAATATGTTTGCCAACTGCAATTCTTCCATTGCCACAAACTATACTGTCAGAGTTACTTACAAAGGTATAGCAGTTACTCCTAAATCCGGAAGCAACCCGGCATCTGGCGTCTTCCCTATAGGCACTCCTGATAATGAAATTGGTGATGAACTGACAGGAGCTACCAAAATAATGGAATTCACCATCAATGAAGGTATCGAACCTGGAAGAAGCTCTGCGGTATCAGTCCAAAAGCATTTGCTGAAAAAGGAATTCAACATATTTTCAGCAAAGTAACATACAGTCTCTATTAAAGGCTGATTAAATCTCTCTTTACTAATTTCATTCCGTACGTTCCGGTAGCAAATTCTTCAATCCCACAGACTACCGGAATGGTACGGAATGTTTTTCTATGTAAGAATCGGGTGCTGTTTCATGGATATTCCAAAAGAAATCGTATCTTTACACCATAATCATTTTTTATTAACTAAAAACTTTAGAATTATGGCTAGTAGAAGATCATTGAAAAAAACAGTCAATTATATTACAGAACTGGCAGCAGGACTCTGTCTGGTAGAATCAGCAAACGCAAATGCAGAAAAACGGGAAGCTTACAGCGAAGTATTCTTGCAGATTATCAACCTGCGTAATGACATCATCAGCCGCATCAGCCACACAGAGCCGGGCAGCGTGAAACTATTCTACAAGAAACTGAGAGCAGACTTCAATGCTGAAGTAGACAACGTGTTCAAGAAACTGGAAGAACTGTCGAAATAACAGCACATGAAACAAGCTATCTGCCGGTTTATCTACCACAAACTGCTGGGCTGGAAAGCAAAAGTGAATGTACCCGATTTTAAGAAGTGCATCATCTGTGCGGCTCCGCATACCACCAACTGGGACTTATTTATCGGGAAATTGTTTATCACAGCCATAGGACGTAAATCGGGTTTTCTGATGAAAAAGGAATGGTTCTTCTTCCCATTGGGAATCATATTCCGAAAAATGGGAGGTATCCCCGTTCACCGCGACAAGCGTACTTCCATGGTAGACCAACTGGTGCAACGCATTGAAAAAAGTGACACATTCCATCTGGCCATTACACCAGAAGGAACACGTTCGGCTAACCCCGACTGGAAAAAGGGATTCTATTACATAGCTTTGGGGGCAAAAATTCCGATTGTACTGATTGGAATAGATTATGAAAAGAAGTGCATTACAGCAGGAAAATACCTCTTGCCCACGGGTGACATTGAAAAAGACATGAAGGAAATCAAGTTATATTTCAAGGATTTCAAAGGGAAACATCCTGAGAAATTTACCATAGGAAATATTGACTGAAATGAATCAAAAAAAACGTCCTTGCGTTTCGTTACGAACGCAAGGGCGTTTTCTTTTAAACGCAAGTGCGTTTCAACCAAAACGCTTTGACGTTTTACTTCAAACGCAAGGACGTTTGAAAACAAACGCCCTGACATTCTGAAAATGAATGCCAAGGCGCCTTGTATGAATTTGCAAGCTATTGATTTACAGCAACGAAGAAATATACTCCTTCATCTCTGGAACCGCACGACGTGCTTCCTGATACAACTTATACTGTGCCAGTGTACGCACATAGTTGTGTTCAGCATATTTTATCTGATAATATGTATCCCCGTTGATATAGTCGGCCAGGAAACGCACGGCCTGCATGTATGGGAACAACATCACAGCGTATGGCAGCATCTCTATTTCCAGCGGAGTAAGGAAACTCTTGGCCGATTCGATGTATCCTTTGGCAAAGGCACGGAAAATGTCCATGTTGAAATGAATCTTGTTCAAGTCAGGCTCATCTTCAGGAGCCGTATTTCCGGCAGAACGAAGGAAATCACCGAAATCAGAGAAGACGAAACTTGGCATGGTCGTATCCAAATCGATTACGCACAATACGTTTCCATCTTTATCAAACAACATGTTAGACACTTTCGTATCACAATGGCAGATACGTTTTGGAAGCTTTCCTTCTCGATACAGACGTTCAGCAGCACACATTTCCTCTGCATCTTTTTCAATATCATCTACCAGTGACTGTACTTTCTCCATACGTCCGGCTGCATTCTGCGCCACAGCATCACGCAACTGCTGCATACGGAATTCCATGTTATGGAAATCGGGAATGGTTTCCCCTAATTTTTCGGGCAGGTCGGCCAGCATAGCTTCAAACTCACCAAACTTCACTCCTACCAAATAAGAAGATTCAGGAGTTACAGCTTCCAGTGTCTGTGATTCCGGAATGAACACACATACACGCCAGTAGCGTTCACCGTCAAAATAATATGTTTTTCCTTCGGCAGTCGGTACAAATCGAAGCACTTTGCGGTCTATATCGGTCTCATGAGCTTTTTCCAGCTTTTCTCGAATATGACGGGTCACACATTCAATATTGTGTTGAAGAAGTTCCACATCCTTAAAAACCTGATGATTGACACACTGCAATATATAATCGCAATCCTGCGGATCTGCAGTCTGAACTTTATAGGTCTGATTGATTAAACCGGCTGTCAAAGGAATTATTTCTCCCACCTTTCCAACTTCCGGAAATTGTGTAATAATTTCATTAAGAGATTTCATGGTTACAAAATAAATTAGGTTTACTGTATCATTTAATTAGAATCTGCACTTATTCAAAATACCTTTTAAAATATTCTTATTTTTATTTGCTGCAAATATAGGGAAGTTTTTACGGATTACCTTCATTTAATTGTAATAATTTCTGTAAAATCTTTGCAGAGTAATAAAAAGTTTATAGATTTGCGCCCGTTAATAAAACTAGACTCTATGAAAGCCACCATGAAAACACTCTCAGCAATTCTAATTTGCTGTTTTATTTCTACTATACAAATGTATGGAGAAAATATTCAACGCCCCGAAAGCGAAAATTATGTAAAAGGAGTAGAAGCCCTCAATGAAGGAAACCCTGAAGCGGCTTATACTTATTTGAATGCAGAAATCAATGAACACCCGGACAACGGATATGCGCATTGCTACATGGCACTTATCTGCAACTTCTGCAATGATACCAAACTGGCACTGAAGGCATTGAACTCCAGTCTGGAGCTTATTCCGGAAGCTGATACAGAATACCGTTCGTTCGCGCACTATTCCAGAGGAGTGCTGCTTACTAACCTGAAAATGTGGGAACATGCCGAAGCAGACCTGAATGAAGCAATTCGTCTGAATCCGGAGGATGTGGAAAACTATAAATCGCGCGCGCAACTCTATTTTGAGACTGAACGCTATGAAGAATCGCTTGACGACCTGACACGCGCACTCAAACTTGACAGCAAAGCTGATGTAAACGACCTGGTACTGCAACTTATGGCAGTAGCTCCTACCTCCGAATTCATAGAACGCATCACTGCTACTTACCAGCAACTGGACCAAGTGACTATCCATTGACAAATTCATAAACTTACATTATACTTGAAAGCCATCTCACTCTTTGGGATGGCTTTTTCATTTGCAGGGATAAGAATGATTTTCTATTTTTGCAAAAACAACCAATTTACTAACATTTTATCAATAAAAACAGAATGAATCAAACAAAAGGGCATCCAAAAGGACTTTATTTACTCTTCGTAACTGAAATGTGGGAACGGTTCAGTTACTACGGCATGCGCGCACTGTTCATGCTCTACATGGTACAGGCGTTGCTTTTCGACAAGGAAATGGCTTCACAAGTGTATGGCAGTTACACGGGGCTGGTGTATCTTACCCCGCTCATCGGCGGATACATTGCCGACCGCTATTGGGGCAACCGACGCTCTATCGTGGTAGGCGCACTGACCATGGCACTCGGTCAGTTCCTGCTGTTCCTCAGTGCCTGCTATTTTCAGGAGGTGGCATTGGCCAAATACCTGATGTTCTGCGGACTAGGGCTGCTGATTTTAGGGAACGGTTTTTTCAAGCCCAATATCTCGACCATGGTGGGACGACTCTATACACCCGATGACAACCGGAAGGACTCTGCCTTCACCATCTTTTATATGGGTGTAAACGTAGGATCTACCCTCGCCCCGCTGGTATGCGGACTTATAGGAAACACCGGGCATCCGGAGGACTTCAAATGGGGATTCTTGGCTGCCTGCATCGGTATGATACTGGGAGCAACCGTATTTCAGATTTTCAAGAACAAATACATCTGCGACCCCGACGGCAATCCGGTAGGTGTTGCCCCACAAAGAAGTACATCAACCGCACAACAATCAGAAACTTCTTCGCAGAAATCCACTTCGCGCACCCTTCTGATGCTCGGAAGCACCCTTCTGCTTACCTTGCTTTTCTCCATCAACTGGAATGCAGACAGCGCACACCTGTTTGCCGATGCCGATTGGATTGGTTCACTGATTTACGCCACTACCATCGTCATGCCGGTGATTATCATTACCGACCACTCACTGAGCCGACACGAGAAACTGCGTATCGGAGTGATTTACATCATTGCATTTTTCGTTATCTTCTTTTGGGCAGCCTACGAACAGGCCGGTGCTTCACTCACCTTCTTTGCCGACGAACAGACCGACCGCCACATCGGAGGATGGGAAATGCCAGCTGCCTACTTCCAATCGTTCAACCCTATCATGATTGTGACACTGGCCCCTATCTTTGCAGCAGTATGGTCATTCTTGGGTAAAAGAGGCATTGAGCCAAGTTCTCCCCGCAAGCAAGCCATCGGACTGGGACTGTTAGCGTTAGGTTATCTGTTTATTGCCTTCGGAGTGAAAGACATTGAGCCGGGTGTGAAAGTCAGCATGGTATGGCTCACCGGTCTTTACCTGATTCACACCATGGGCGAACTCTGTCTGGCACCTATCGGACTCTCATTGGTGTACAAACTGTCGCCTGCCCGTTTTTCTTCATTGCTGATGGGCGTATGGTACCTGAGTACCTCGGCTGCCAACAAGTTTGCCGGCCTGCTGAGCGGTTACTATCCGGAACATGGAGTAAGCAAAAGTTTCATAGGCTATCCCATCGAAAATCTGTTCGACTTCTTCATGCTTTTCGTGTTCATGAGCGGAGCAGCTGCCGTTATCCTTTTCCTGCTCTCAGGAAAATTGAAGAAAATGATGGAAGTATAAAGAACTTACTTCACATACCCATAAAAAACACGGGCCTCTCTATCGAAAGGTCCGCGTTTCCTTTATAATAAGTTCTTACTTTAAAGAAACTGATTATTTCATCAGTTCTGCAAGTTTTGCTTCCAGGTCCTCACCACGCAAGTCACGGGCTACGATTGTACCGTCTTTTGAAACCAGCAAAGTAGCCGGGATGGCACGCACACCATACAAAGCTGCACCTTCACACTGCCAGCCTTTCAGGTCAGACATCTGCGGCCAAGTGATGTTCAAATCTTTGATTGCCTTCTTCCAGCTTTCTACATCGTTATCCAAAGATACACCTACAATGCCGAAACCTTTTGCCTTGTATTTCGCATAAGCTGCTACTACATTCGGCATTTCCATGCGGCAAGGTCCGCACCAGCTGGCCCAAAAATCAATCAGTGTATAGTTATTGGCAGCAATGAAGTCAGACAACTTCACCGGTTTGCCTTCCGGAGTATTCAGCGTAAAATCGATAAAATTCTTTCCTACTGCTGTCTTAGCCACAGTCTCTACATGCTCCTTCAATGCCTTTACATCTTCATTGTTAGCAAAAACAGCCGGAACCTTTTCCAGCAAAAGCTGTACTTTTTCTACTTCGAAAGAAGAACCGAACATGGTCAACAAGTGTACGCCTGCAGCACTTGCAATATTTTCAGACACGAGCTGATAAATACGGTCCATACCTTCTGTCTCTTTCTTGTCGAGTACTTCCATCAGTGAATCACGCTGTACTTCAGTCAGTAAGGTATCGCCCTTAATCTTCTGATACATGTCGTTCATTTCCTTACCAATCTTCTGGTATTCATCCATGAATTTCTGATAAGTATCGTTGTTAGGTGTTCCTGAAATACGGCTTTCCATCGGATTCAGATTTACCTGAATGTTTCCTTTTTCTACAAACACCATGGCAGCCATACGGGCATCCCCCTTCATGTAAGTTACGAAACGAGATACAGCCACTGAATCGGGAGTTCCCTTAAACTCAAAAGTACCGTTTTTTACAACTACAGAATCAAGTGCTTCAAAACCTTCTTCTGTCTGTTTCTGCAAGAATACGGTATCGCCATCGGCCACACCTTCGGCTGTACCCTTAATGATATAGCCTGTTTTTTCCTGACAAGCAGCCAAAGACATCAGTCCGGCTGCTGCAAATAATACAATTTTTTTCATCTTATTATACGTTTATTCCGGTTTTTGTTGAAAATAACGGGGCAAAGATAATCGTTTCAAGGGAAACAGCCCTATTTTTTATAAAAGAAAAAGCACACAGCAAAGCAGATAAGCTCCGCTACACACTTCATCCGACAATCCGGCATAATCTGTCAGTCCACTAAACTTCAGCGAAGAAAAGAAAAGCGTGATGAAAAGAAGTACAACAAAGTACGCAGCCCGGCATTTATAAAGATAGGCCATCCCTTCTATTACATCCGAATCGTCTAAATAAGAATCTGAAGCAAAGCCATACACAATGGAAGGCAGAGCCACTCCTAATGAACACACGCCCCAGAATCCATCAGCCAACGGAGAATCTGACAATGTACCGATAGCACTGCGCACCGTATTCCAAGGGCCAAAAGCCAGTAACACACACAGTCCGACGTACACCAAGAAAGTGACGGCAGCCAGTCCCATTCCCCGCTTCTCCTTTCGGGAAAATTTTCGGGTGCCCGACATCATCCTGTGGCAGGCATCTCCCAATCCGGAATGAAGAAACAATCCTCCTCCAAAGAAAAGACACACCACGGACTGAAATACTGGAGAAAGAATATAATCATCTAAAAGCGTACGCAAGAGCCACCGCAGTCCTTCGTCACTCAAAAGACTACGTACACCTTCCCACTCATAAATACTGCCGGTCCATGATAACAAGGCAGCCAGCAAAAATAGCAACAGGAAACAGGTGGCCGGGTGCAGGCTGAATTTATTCTTCATCGGGTTCCAGATTGTCGATATCAAGTATGCGCAACTCAAACGCACGGGTTACCAAGCGACAGGCATTGACTCCGGTCCGTTCATCGGAGCGGAACAACCGGTTTACAAGTTCATTCTGCCGTTTCTCTATTGATTTTACCCCGAAAGGCATGCCTTTGAGGTTGGTTATCATTTCCTTGGTATAACCCAGTGCCAGATGACGGAGCAGTCGTTCGTCGTACTCGTCAATGTCATAATCGATAATTGCCTCCTGACGACGCTGTTCCACTTCCACCGTCTGCATGAAACGGGCTACAATCTTTTCCAGTATCGGTTCGTTGAACACCATCTTCTTTCCATCCATGACGGCCTGTACATCGGTCGCTGTCAACAGTTCACCGGTCTTCAAGATGATGCCTACTGCCCCAGCCCGAAGCACATCCACCCAGAGTTTCTCATTCAGAATTTCTCCGGTGAAGATAAGCACCTTCAGTTCCGGACGTTCCCGATGAAGACGAGCGCAAATCTCCACGCCAATGGTGGTAGAACCTCCCAACCCCAAGTCAAGCAACACCATATCGGGCGTACACGTCTCCATCAGTTTCCAGAACTCTTCCTCGGTCATGGCCGTACCGATGACCTCCGCATTCGGTATTTCGTGACGGAAAATTTCTTCTGTTCCCTTTAATTCCAGTTTGACATCTTCTACTATGACAACCTTAAACTTCTCCATTTTGTCTTGATTTTATGTTCATTCTAATTCGTTATTTCTTTTGTCTGAGCGGCAAGGTAAACCACACACTGAATCCCTTTCCTCCTCCGTCTCCCTGCCAAGGACTGGCATTGATGCGGCAGCCTCTTCGCCCGCCATACTCGTCGTGGTCACGGATAACCTGCTTGCACACCAAGTACTCTGTGCCCGTCAGCCGTTGTCCGTCACCTGAAGGACACATCCGTTCTCTGTCGGGATAAAACAAGGCGTTCAGTTTCTCCTGCGAATAAGTCCGTCGCACATCAATGAAATCCATGCGTACAAAGCCGTCTTCTGCTTTCGCCTCCAAGCGCAAGGTTCCGGAAATCTCATAACGCACCGCCTCATCAATCAGATTTTCGAGCAGGAAAAGTAACAAAACCCGGTCGCCCGTTACCCATAGTGGAGGTACGTCCATCTGCCATTTCAGTGTAAAGTTACGCTTGCGCATCATCTTGCGCAAATATTTCTCCGCACTCTCTGCCAGTTCGGCTACCCCCACTTCCGAACGACGGAAAGTCACCTCTTCCAACTGCCGTGAAGCGCATGAACTGAGAAGCGTAAATATATCTTTGTAATACCCTACCAGTTCCGACATATTCTCCAACAACTCCGTCCGTTGTGCGGCCGTAACCTCACCATTTAATTTATCGGCTACCTGCTTGATTCTACTCGGATAATAGATTGTTTCATGCTTGATGGTAGAAAGGCAATTGTCGAGCACCATATTCTGCACATGCAATTGATTCTCCTCAAAGAGTGAGCGACGGGCTTCATCTTGTGCCAGTTCTATGTCATGAAACTTCCGGTTCACCTGCACAATGGCATTATACAAAATAACAGCCAGATAGTTACATACCATTTCAACCAACAAACGATCTTCTTCCCGGCTGTAGGCACGCGCCAGCTTCAAGGCCAGTACTCCCACACAATGTTTGCCGCTTCCCGTTTCCACCCACAAAGGTAAAAAACTCCATTTTATGGCACCACTCCATTGCATCTGTCCCGAATCGTAACACCGCTGGAGACGTTCATGCAGTTCTTCCTCATTCTCTTCCGTAACAAAACATGCCGTTTTCAGGTGAGTAGTTTCCTCGTCATACACAGCCAATGCCAGATTCTCCAGCAACAGCATCTCGTTCAACTCGTTGAACATACTCCATACAATCCGTTCCAGCACCTCATCACCGAGTCCTTCCGAACAAGAGGCAGCCGAAAAGATGGTACGGTTCACCACAAACACCTGCTCCATGTTGTAACGATAATGCAAACGATGGCGAAGATAAAGTGCATAATAAGCTACCAGGCATCCGCACACCAGCAACACGAACAAAGACAAGGCAATACGCTTGTTGCTGGCCGAACGCTGCATCTGCAGACAATATTCTTCCAAAGAATTGTCCTTACTCAAACGTTTGTAAAGAGCCGCGTAAGCCGCATTGTTATAGCGATATTTCCAGAAATCTTTTACGGCCAATGAAGCCACAGCTGCCTCATTACGCACATCCAGCAAAATAAAATAATCCGTATCGAACGACTGAGCCAGCCAGGTCAACTCTGCTCCCTCCCCTTCACTCTCCAGCCGAAGCAACGGACCACTCTTTCCCGAATAACGAAGATAGTGGGCATTCATATAATACAATACGCTGTCGGCTAACACCAACGCCGTGGCATGGTCACCGTTCACATTGCACTCATACACCCAGTTGGCATAGTCATTGGCAATGGCCAGCAAACTGTCATACGGAGCTACTTTCCCATTGCTGACCGTATGCGAGACAGGTTCCGGCTTGGAAGAACAAGCCACCCCCAACAACAGACACAAGCCTATCCATAAAAGTCCGACCATTCGCCGCGCTCCTTTGGGCAAACGGAAAGAGAAACGACTGCCTTTTCCCGGCGTACTTTGTATGTCGAACCAGCAAACCGCAAACAAACTGTTCGTCTTCCGGTACTTTTCAATAATTCCCTTGCAATTCATCAGTCCGAAACCATGCCCCTTCTGTCGTTGCAACTCTGCCGCATCTGTGGCAGTATCCATACCGATAGCTCCTGAATCGTACACTTTCTCTCCCAGGATACGCAAACGATCCTTTTCCGAAAGACCCGGTCCGTTATCTTCCACTGCAATCTCCACATAGTCGGGTGTTTCTTCTGCGGAAAGACTCACTTTTCCACCTTCCTGCGTATATTTACGGGCATTTTCCACCAGCGTATTCATCATAAAGAGTGTCAATGCCTTATCTGCTTTCACACAGGCCGTCGTTTCTCCCACGGTCAGTGTCTGTTTTTTCAGTTCGAACGAACGACGCCCCTTGGCAATCATTGCAAACAGTTCCTGTAGTTCAAAGTTTTCAATATTCAGACTTAGCGTACCCTGCCGCATCTTAATCCATAAAGCCAGGATGTCGTTGTATTCATTTATTTTGGTCACCAGCTCATCGATATAGCCTAACTTCCCCTGCTGTATAGCTTCTGCATTTGCCGCCGGAAGTGTACGGAGCTTCCGCACCTCGTTTACCATACGGTCAATATAAGGTACGATTCCCGTCACAATCGACAAACACGCCTTTTTCACTTCATTCTGACGCTTGTTCTCCATCAGGTGAAGTTCGTGGACGTACTGTTCCTTCTCCAGTCTCTGCTGTTCCTCACCTAACGAAACCAGGTTCATACCATGTTCCAGTGTCCAGGCCAAATAAGGCAATAGCAACCGGATAAGTGTCTGCTCCTCCTTCCGCACAGGAACCGCAAACCACATCCACAGTTTTCCTACAATCACTTCCTTGTCGGGTAATTGAAGGTCGTACACCAATGAAGGAGCCTCATGCAATTCCCCGTTTTCTTCCTCATCGCAGAATGTAATGCGTACGTCACGTATCCCAAACAATTCCGACAGCTCCGGTTTCATCACCTTCACTACGGCATCGGCCACCTCTTCCCGGCTGGTTGCCGAAACAGGTATCGCTCCCGTAATCTGCTGACAAAGCCCTAAAATGCGTTTGAGTTCTGTGAGGTACATCGTATTCTTCACCCTCCAGGAACGGTTCAGCCAGACAAACAATACAACCAGCACCAGAAAACCCGCCGCCACAAGCCACAACAACACATTCAACTGTCCGGTCTCCTTTTCCAATGCTAAGAAACGGCTTTCCAATTCCTTATCCTGCCGGGTATAGTCCAGAATATCCAGGTACACATTGCGATTATAATCTGATTCCGCCTTGCACCCCATGGCTGAATACGTACGGCTTAGCTGTTCCCGCAACCGGGCTATCCATTCGGGCACCGTATTAATGCCCTCGTCATTAATCCATTTCAATTCGATGGAAGTGCCGTCTCCCGGCAAATAGGCCTGCAAACGGTCAAGCGAATCCTTGCAATGATAATATTTCTCATGATGCAGATTGACATAGTTCAAGGCTCTCTTCAGATTGACCAATGCCTTTTCGGGCTGTCCCGTATAATTATAGAATGTCGCAATGGTACGATAGGTACCCGAAATCTGATACCAGTCACCATAGCGTTTAAACAAGCTCAATGCATCCTTGGCAAAGACCAGCGGCAGACTGTCTACCGGCAAATTGTCCGGATTGACCAGACGGAGCATGCCTGCCCTCTTCTCGCTCAGCAACAGACGGTTGCTTCGGAACACTAACAACTCAGCCATAGCCTGAAGCGCATTGGCCTCAAAATAAGTATATCCCCTGAGTTGGGCCACCTGCAGACATTGCACCAGATAGCCAAATTCTCCGATGGTCATTTCTTCACGCGTAGGTGCCTCGTACATACCACCCGACCCACGCATATACGCATAGTACAGCCATTGAGCCGTGTCGTTTTTTAAGGCCTCTTCCGGCACGGCATTGATAGCCTGCATGGACTCCTTGTCCTGCTGCAAATAATAATAATAAATTCCCGAAACGATATAAAACTCCGAAAGCGCATAATTCAACCGACCTTCCAAACCGTTCTTTTCAAGCGAAGAACGATCCTCATTAAGACGCCGGATGCGTTGCAATGCACTGTTATGATAATCGTAGAACTCCTTGTTCATAGAAGTGCGCTGACAGATTTTCATCATCCCCACATCAGCCACCAGCCGTTCAATCTCGTTGTTGCTGGTTTCTGAAGCCTTTCGGAACAAACGGGCTGCATGCTCAAAGTCCATCCGCATGAATGCACAAAAACCCATGTTGTTCAATGCCTCTGCCCTGCCCGACGCATAGCTGTCAGACAATTTCCAGGCTTCTGTAGCTGCCTTAGAAGATAAAGAAAGATCCTTGTAACGGGCCTCATACGCCACGCGGTTCAGTGAATCCACCTGTGCATACATCCTCTGATGCACCGGCCGTTCGCACGAAAGCCACAGCATGCCGCACACGGCACACACTACACACACCAGTCCAATCTTCCGAAAATCCTTCATAAACACGTTCGTACAAGTCCACACAAATGTACGAAGTTCCCCTTTAATAACCACCCCGCCGTGTGATAAAAAAACAAAAGAGAGATTATAGCGTGCATCTTAACCGCACCGGCTATAACCTCTCTCCCTCAGACATGAGTCCGTCTTGAAACTATTTATTTTTTTGACTCTTCCAGAGATACTTTTCTAAATTCTTTCAAAACTTTTTCCAACTCCAAGGATGCCTTACGGGCACGAGTTCCTGCAGCTTTGTTTCCTTTTTCAGCCTGCAATTCAGCATCTGCAACCAAAGCAGCATTCAATTCTTTGATTTTTGCAATTAATTCGTTCATAATTCTGACTATAATTTAAATTAAACGTATCCAAAGTAAATACAAATCCCTCAATGTGATAACTTTACCCTCTCTTTTTTTGCATCTTTTAATACAAAAAACTACAGATTATGCAATTACACAAACTTTACCTTCATTTTTATGACAAACCGCGTCTCTGACATCACCCTGAAACGATTATCTACCCGCTCATTGACGAGCCACACGATGCAGTCGCCATCACATACCACCCACTGACGCTCTTTCTCAAAACGGGAAAACTTTTTGTCACGCAAATAATTACGCACCGATTTAAAGCCTTTCATTCCAAATGGAATAAACTTGTCGCCCGACTGCCACTTGCGCAAAGTCAGTTCGCCATGCACCATTGACGCATCGATATACGCTTCCTCATTAGTATGGGGCACCGAAAAATCGGCATCCACTTCCATTCTCTCCACGCACAATTTAGGCTGAGGTTCTACTTCCCCTGACGGACGACGTATTAACCGGTCACGATCTATCAGCAACATCCATTCGCGGCTATGAAACATCCGTCCCGATTCTCCATGTAATGCACGAAACACATCACTTACCTGTGCCGCATTGAAACCCAAGGGGTATAGCAATTCAAAAAGCAGATTCTGTGCGCCCGGCTCCCTGCACAAAGCAGGGATATCAATGGTTTCCCCATCAAGCATCACCCGTTTCCTGGCCGCTTGTATGGCCTCCTGATACACTTGCGCCACCTCCGACAATCTGCGTGCAGTTTCCGCAATCGTATCACTCACTGACGGATTGATGGTTTCCAGCATCGGAATCACATTCAGGCGAAGTTTGTTGCGCACAAACTCATCCTGCAGGTTGGTGCTGTCTGTCACATAGTCCTGTCCCAACGAAGAAAGATAGTCCAAAATCTCCGCACGACTCACACACAGCAACGGACGTACTACCTCTCCATTCACCGGGCGGATGCCTTGCAAGCCATTGATGCCTGTTCCCCGCACCAGGTTGAGCAGAAAAGTTTCCACACTGTCATCACGGTGATGTGCCACTGCCACTACCTTTGCTCCGCATTCCTGCCGCACTTTTACGAACCAGTCGTAACGCAATTCACGGGCCGCCATCTCGACCGATATATTATGAGAAGCAGCATAAGCGTTTGTATCAAAATGAATCACATGCAAAGGCACTCCTAAGCTTTCAGCCAATGCCCGCACAAAACGCTCATCACGCACCGACTCTTCTCCCCGAAGATGAAAATTGCAATGAGCCGCCTCGCATACATAACCCAAACGCAGAAGCACCCGCAACAGAGCCACCGAGTCGGCCCCGCCGCTCAATGCCACCAGCACTTTGTCGCCAAAGCCCAACAAGTGCTTTTCTTCTATAAACTGACTGACTTTCCTTATAAACATAGCACAAACTTAGAGATAAAAAATGAAAAAGCTCCATACAAGCATCGTAATTTAAAAACATTCTAAATAGCTTGCAGAAAAAGATGTAATACCCTATCTTTGCACCGAATTAAAACAGTGAATAAAACATGAAACTCTCTGAATTGAAAACTGGCGAAAAAGGCGTTATCATCAAAGTCCTCGGACACGGAGGATTCCGTCGTCGCATCATTGAAATGGGATTCATCAAGGGAAAAACAGTGGAAGTAGTACTCAATGCACCACTCAAAGACCCCATCAAATACAAAATAATGGGTTACGAAGTATCCCTCCGCCGACAAGAAGCCGACATGATCGAAATCGTCAGCGAAGAAGAAGCACGACATACAGCCGCCACAGATACTTACCATAAACCAATTTCGCAGGGTATCCCTGTAAGCGATGAGGTAATGAAAAATATTGCTCAGGGAAAACGACGTACCATCAATGTGGCCTTGGTGGGAAATCCGAACTGCGGGAAAACCTCACTATTCAACGTTGCTTCAGGTGGACACGAGCACGTGGGCAATTACAGCGGTGTAACCGTAGATGCCAAAGAGGGTTTCTTTGATTTTCAAGGTTATCATTTCCGCCTGGTGGACTTGCCGGGTACTTACTCCCTTTCGGCCTACAGTCCGGAAGAACTTTATGTGCGTAAACACATCATTGAGGAAACACCCGACGTTATCATCAACGTAGTGGATGCAGGCAACCTGGAACGTAATCTCTACCTTACTACCCAGCTTATTGACATGAACGTGCGCATGGTAGTGGCACTGAACATGTACGATGCCCTGCAGCACAGCGGCAACAAACTGAACTACCATAAACTGAGCGAACTGTTAGGAGTACCCATGGTGCCGACGGTAAGCCGTACAGGCGAAGGCATTGACAACCTGTTCCACGTCATTATCGGCCTGTATGAGGGGGCTGACTTTATGGGGCAGAAAGAAGAAATCAAAAACGAAATTCTCCGTGACTTCCGCGAATGGCACGATGCCTATGTGCCCGGACATAAGTATGAAGGGGCAGGCGAAGAAGACAACTTCACCGCCAAAAGTTTTATCCGCCACATCCACATTAACCACGGACCGGAAATTGAACGAAGCATCGACAATATAAAGAGGGAAATCAGTAAAAACGAAAATATCCGCCACAAATACTCTACCCGTTTTTTGGCCATCAAGTTGCTGGAAAATGACAAGGATATAGAGACACGCGTCATAACTCCCCTGCCTAACGGAGCAGAAATCCTGGCTATCAGAGACAACGAAGCAGCACGCCTGCGTGAGCTGGGCAATGACGATAGCGAACAATGCATCGCCGATGCCAAATATGGCTTTATCTCAGGAGCCTTGAAGGAAACCTTTACCCAAAATAATCATGACACGGAAGCGTTTACACGAGTGGTAGACAGCATCGTGACCAATCGTTTCTGGGGATTTCCCATTTTCTTCATCTTCCTGTATATCATGTTCGAAGGTACCTTTGTGTTGGGAGAATACCCACAACAAGCCATTGAATGGTTCGTGGGACTTATTGCACAGGGAACGGAGACCTTCCTGAGTCCGGGCCCGCTGAAAGACCTGATTATCGACGGAATCATTGGTGGCGTAGGAGGCGTGATTGTCTTCCTCCCGAACATCCTGCTGCTCTATTTTTTCATCTCCTTCATGGAAGATTCCGGCTACATGGCACGTGCGGCCTTTATCATGGATAAAATCATGCATAAAATGGGACTTCACGGGAAATCGTTCATCCCGCTCATCATGGGATTCGGATGTAATGTACCTGCCATCATGTCATCGCGTATCATCGAGAGCCGCAAGGCACGACTGGTAACCATGTTAGTGAACCCGCTCATGTCGTGCAGTGCCCGCCTTCCCATCTACTTGGTCATGATTGGCGCATTCTTCCCCGGCAAAGCCAGCCTGATTCTGCTGTCCATCTATGCCATCGGCATCCTGCTGGCCGTACTCATGGCCCGCATCTTCACCAAGTTCCTGGTGAAAGGCGATGACAGTCCCTTCGTGATGGAGCTTCCTCCCTACCGTATGCCGACCGCTAAGGTCGTACTGCGCCACACATGGGAAAAAGGAAAGCAATACCTCAAAAAGATGGGTGGAATTATCATGGTAGCCTCCATTATCATCTGGTTTCTGGGATACTACCCTAACCACGAAGCATACGAAACCACTGCCGAACAGCAGGAAAACTCCTATATCGGTCAGTTAGGAAAAGCCATTGAACCAGCCATCGAGCCGCTGGGATTCGACTGGAAAATGGGTATCGGTATTCTGTCGGGAGTTGGTGCCAAGGAACTTGTGGTAAGTACCTTGGGAGTGCTCTACACCAACGAAGACGACGTAGATACCGTCAATCTTTCCGAACGCATCCCCATCACACCACTCGTAGCCTACGGATACATGCTGTTCATACTAATTTATTTTCCGTGTATTGCTACCTTGGTTGCCATCAAGCAGGAATCAGGGGGATGGAAATGGGCCATTTTTGCTGCGATCTACACCACCATATTAGCCTGGCTTGTAGCATTCGGAGTCTATCAGTTAGGAAGTTTATTCATCTAAAATTATTATCAATATGAATATTCAAGATATTCTCGTATATATCATCGTAGCTTGCTGCCTTCTCTGGGTCGGCAGACACTTTTTCCGCACCCTCATCCGCCAGAAAGGAAGATCAAACGGATGTGGATGCGGATGCAGCGGATGCAACGGATGTCCTTCACACAAGGACTAAAGAAACACTATTTCTTCTCGCTCATTTCAAAATGCCATTCTCCGGCAGACAGCGTCAGCTGACATTCGTTTTTCGGTTCACCGTTCACACTCCAGCGCTGGAATTCGGCAGGAAGCACCACCTGTGCGGAAGTTCCTTCCGGTACTCGCAGATACATGGTTCCACTGTGAGCTGACTTGTCCATTTCAAATACGATGCGACGACCGCCCGACAACGGTACCTGGGTGCGGATGAAGTTCAAATGTGCCGGATGAGGTGCTACGCGGAACGTACGGAAAGCCGGTTCCAGCGTTTCAATGCCGGCAATGTATTGTGAAAGGATGGTCAGCGGACCACCGCTCCATGCGTGATTGTAGGTACCGCCTCCGAAACCTTCACTGCCGATGCCCCAGCCTTCCCACAGCGTGGTCAGCGGACTTTCTATCATGGCGCGATAACGCAGTTTCATGCGGTTCAGGGCGTCCTGATAATAGCCCATCGTGCAAAGAGCTTCGAGCACATATTTCTCCATGTACGGACTGGCGTGATACCAGGTGGAGAAGAAAGGACGAATCACCGGATACAGTTCTTTGGGCAAGACTCCGGATACGACGGCCAGTGCCTGCGCACGGTCATCGGGTTTGCCCTGATAGCCCGGAGATATGTAGTATTTTCCGTTCCAGAACGTACGGTGGAACACTTTACGCAGCTTGTCGGCGGTAGTGCGTGCCCAGGCGGCTTCTTCTGCCTCGCCAGCCAACTGGTTCATTTCTTCGTATCCCTTCAAGGCAATCACATACCAGAGGTTGAACAGCAGGGTCATGTCCTTGTTTTCTCCCCAGTCGCCCCAGGTCCATCCGCCGGAACGAGGTATCACCAGGCCTTGGGCATCCGTTTTCCACACGTGGATGTATTTCTTTACCCGTGGAAGCACGTCGGCAATGGTCTGACGGTCGCCCGTACCCATGTAGTAGGTCCAGAAACCGTAATGGCTCACACTGGCCAGCATCTGCATGGGCAGTTCGTCCTTATAGTTTCCAGCCGGAACGGGTGCAAAGATGGTGCTGTCGGCCCGCTGCCATCCCATCAGTTCACGAATACCCTTGCGGGTCAGCAGATGAGCCTTTTCGTCGAGAGCATAGAAAGCTTCGCCCAACTCGTTCACCACGTCACCCCACCATTGGGCACGCTCGCGGTCGGGACAGTCCATATAAGTGTCGCGCATGGTAATGTAGAGCGTACGCTGCGACTTGTCCCACAAGCGGGTGAGCATCGGGTCATCGCAGGAGAAGCTGCCGGCAAAGGAGGTGTCGTAGCCCGTTTCACGGTATTTCACATCGAGCACTTCCACGCCTTCCGGAAGTTCATACTGCACATAGTGGCCGTTCATCCAGCCCTTGCATTCGAATGTCTGTTCTCCTTCACACGTGCGATATTCGGCAAATACATTGGTGGCCGAACCTCCCCGGTAATTGTCCGTACGGATACGGATACACTTGCCTGCCGGTGCTTTCAGGCGGATGTAAGGAGTAATCTGTGCATTGTAAGGCAGGTAAGCCCGCAGCAACGTATCGCCCTGCATCTCTGTCTTCGCATAAGGCTTCAGCCCGTAGTCTTTCCAGAACGGAATGGGGCGGTCTACCAGCTGATTCCATCCGGCTTTTTCCAGTGATATTTCCGTGGCTTTCTTCCATTTCTTGTCATCATAATCGGGCGACATGAAAGGGATGTCTTTCACTGCATCGAACCCGATGTTTGACTCTGCCAGACGATAGTTGGGCTGTTCGCCCTGCGGCACATAATAGGCCGGATGCTTTTTCACCCGCCATTTTGCATCGGGTTCCACCTCCTTACCGTCGCAGGAAAGGGAGAAACTGATACCTGCCGTAGGGGAATTGCGATGGCTGAAACCATCCTTGCCAAAGTACCACACCAGCAAGGCCACGGTATTCTCTCCCATACACAAGGCAGGAAGCGAAGTAATCACATCGCAATAGGTGTCCGAAGGGTTCGGACCGCGTTTCAATCCTCCTTCCGACACTTGCAGCTCGCCGTTCACCCAAAGCCAATATTTCGTATCGGCAGCCAGACGCAGTTCCAGTGAGCGAGGCTGTTCGTCCAGTGTCACTGTGTTACGGAAGCACCACCATGTGCCGGGAGCGGCCGGTTCTTTCTCTTTTAAGGTCCATACCTGGGCATACAACTGCACACAGGCACACAGACTCAATATGACGGATAATAACTGTTTCATTGTTCCTTTTCTTTATTTGTTACCTATTGAAAACACCAAAACTCCTGCTGTGGGAATTTCTGCACTGCCCACCAGAATACGGCTACCTTCCGGCAGATTGAACATATAAGGACGGTCTGAATAGTTCAGCACGATGCCCATCCCATTGCGATATTCCAATGTCACCCCGTAAGGCAGATCCATACACGGAATACCGAGCTGTGCATACAGTTTCTTCAGAACCTCTTTTTCCAGTTGCCCGTCTTTGCTGTCCACGCCTACATACGTCACAGTTCCCTTACCTAACTTCTTAAACGTCACGGCAGCTTTTCCTTCATAAAACTCACGGCTGTAAGTACACCACACCTGTGCATCGGCTGCCGGTTTTATGATTTCGCCCCAACTGTTCCAGGTGTATTCCTTTCCATCCATCTGCAGGATACCGGGGTCTGAAGGGAGAAGCAGGTCGTAGAATTCTATTTCATTGCCTGTCAGCGGAGTCAATACAGAGCCGAAGGGGGATTCCGGCAAACGTCCGCAGCGGTCTTTCTGTGCCGTGCGGCAGGTTACCACCAGGTTTCCTCCGTTTTCTACATACGATTTCCATTTGTCCACCAGCATGTTGTCGGCCATCTGGTAGGCAGGCACAATCACCACCGGATAATCTGACAGGTCGGCTTTCTCTGTGATGAAATCGACCGGTGCACCGAAGGATTTCAGGGTACGGTAATATTTGTCGATATGACCGAGCGTATTCCACAAATAAGTCTGTTTCTGGCGATCGATGCTCCAGCTATTCTCGTGGTTGAACAAGATGGCTGTTTTCCGGGCCACATATTCTTTTGGCTGCTTGGCACGAGGTTGCACCGACTGACGCAGCATCTTTATTTCCTGAATGAACTGTTCATACTCCCGTCCGCCCGGAGTGACGGTCACTCCGTCGGTCCCGACAATGCCATAATGATATTGCTCGGTGCCATACAACGGCTGACGGTAACGATAGGTACACACGAAGTCACTTCCCCCAGCGAAAACGCTCCATAGCCACAAGCGTACCGCACCGGGAAGCGGCTGAGGATTGATGCCACCCCAGTTTACCTGCCCCGGCTGCAACTCCATCACGCCATACACGCCTTTTACCGGACGGAAAAAGTCATTTGCCCAAGCAATGCGCAGCGGATTGCCTACCCGGTATCCCCGGCGTCCGATTCCCTCATTATCGCCATACACCATGTAACGCGTATAACTTACAAAGTCCAGATCGGGACTGCCGCCGATGTGTCCCTCTTCATAGTTGGGGATGTAATTGGTAGTTACCCACTGGTCTTTCGCATATTTCTTGATAAGAAGGCACTGCTCATTCAGGAAGTCGTTGGTCTGACTGGCCGCAAAACGACGGTAGTCAAGAATCTGATGATGGTTCATAAAGACCTGGGCAGTTTTCGGCAAAGTAATCTCATCAAACGAAGCATACACCTGACTCCAAAAAGCGGTTCCCCATGCCTGATTCAGTTGGGTAATTGTCTGGTATTTATTCCGGAGGTAGGTACGGAAACCTTCTTCCGCAGCCAGATTATAATCAAACTGGACAGCCGGTTCATTGTCAAGCTGCCATCCTACCACGCGTGCATCATGTCCGTATCGTCTGGCTAACTGCTCAATCATCCGGAAAGCCAATTTCCGATACACGGGTGAAGCAAAGGAAGCATGCTGGCGGGCACCATGATCCAGCACGATGCCGTTTTCCTGACGAAGCAGAATTTCCGGATACTTCCGGCTAAGCCATACGGGAGGAGTAGCCGTAGATGTACACAGCACGACTTTCAAATCGTACTTTGCTGCCAATCCGATGGCCCTGTCGAGCCAAGCAAAATCAAACCGTCCTTCCTCCGGTTCCAGCTGCGCCCAGGCAAACTCAGCGAAATGGGTAAACTCAAAGCCCAGTTCGTGCATGCGCTTGAAATCGCGCTCCCACTGTGATTCATCCCAATGTTCGGGATAATAATATACTCCGGTCTGTATCAAATCTTTCTCTTTAAACCAGGATGCCTGAACGGATGTTCCGGCCAGCAGACAAAGACTTAACATAACCCCTAAACGTCTGAATTTCATTCTCATATTCTTGTTTTTCTAAATAGAATTCATTGTTTTTCGATGGGTTTCGTACAGAATGGCAATACGGGCATACCGGCCTCTGTGCGTAAGCTGCCGATGGTTGCTTCATCAAAGCAATAGGAAACCCAGTAAGGAGGATTCAGCTTTCTTACAGGCAGTATGATTTGTTTCCCCTTAATTTTTGCCTTCACGGTAAGCGTATCTCCTTTGCCGTCTGTCAGCACCAGTCCCGTGATATGGGGAGTAGTCGATTGCAAAGTGGAGAAGTTTCCTTCAAGATTCACCACAATCTTTCCTTTCTGAAGTTCGGCAGATGCCAGGCGCGGACTCTCGTAAACACCGGTGAACTGTCCGTAGACTTTGTCCATAGCCAGACAGGCCAGACGTTCTCCAATGGCCCGCTTGTTACGCGGATGAATGTCTTTTACATTCTCTACCAAATCGGAAATATTAATCATGGCGGTATTCTTTACCTGTCCTAACATGAGTTCCTGCTGTTCGCGCAACAAAGCCGGGGTGTTGTTCTTCGCTCCGTACGTATGAGGCGCAATCTGCACGTAATAGAACGGAAAGTCCCATCCGAAATCTTTTCGCCACGCCTCCATCATCTTGGATACCAGACGCGCATACGAAGGCGCGTTTTCATGGTTGCTTTCTCCCTGATACCAGATGCATCCGGCAATCTGATAAGGCACCAGCGGATGAATCATCTGATTGTACAATACACCCGGCTTTATCGGCCACCAGGGATAGTCTTTCAATTTATTCTTTGAAAGTATCTCGTCTTTCTCCACGATATCGGCCGGTGTCCATACCTCTGCCGGCGTACCTCCCCAGGCGGATACTAAAATGCCTACGGGCACTTTCAGATGTTCGGTCAGGTAGCGGGCAAAGAAATACGCAGTGGCACTGGTCTTGCGCATGCTTTCGGGAGTAGCCACCTCCCACTTTGTGCGGCAGTCGGTCTGAGGTGTATCGGCTCCCTGCTTGGGGTTATGAAAGATACGTACGGACGGACAAGCAGCTTGTTTCACTTCCTGCTCGCCGTTCATGATTCCCATATCGGCCGACCATTCCATGTTCGACTGTCCGCTGCACAGCCAGACTTCACCCAACATCACATCCGACAATTTCCGGCTGTCGTTTCCGCCTTTCACTTCAAGCGTATACGGACCTCCGGCATGCCCGGTCGGCACCTCTGCCTTCCAGCGTCCCTGATTATCGACCACCGTACGCACGGTGTCACCCGGATTCCATTCAGAGAGAATCATCAGGGTTTCAGACGGATTTCCCCATCCCCATACGGCTACCTTACTGTTTTGTTGTAACACCATTCCATCTGAGAAAACCGACGGGAGCTGAATCTGTGCCTTGGCTTCCATTCCCGATGCCAGGGCCAACAGTCCTAAAATAAAATGAGTTGTGCTTTTCATTGTTCTATCTGTTCATGTAAAAATTCCTGCAAACAAAGGTAGAAGAACTATCCCATGCTTGCAGGAAAAAAATGATATTTCTGTGGTTATTTTTGATTTTTGGCGGAAGACAAAATGCTTAAATCTTTCACATCGACTTCGGAGGAAGGGTTGAACCGGTCACTGCACATATATTTCTTCAAGCTGTAGAGTAACTGGCGGGCTTCCGTACGCTTGTCCATGTCCTGCCAGAAGTCTATTCCGGATACGAGCAGCTTACCCTTACCCACCTTGACCTCAAACAGCAGAGCCAGCGGACGGTTGGTAAACCAGTCATCAATCACACGTACTATCGGCTGTAAATCCTTGTCGACCTTCGCTACCTCTATGGCGCCGGAGTGACTCATGGCATCCCACCACTGGTAGTCACTGTAATACTCTGTAGGGAACTCTGAAAGTGCCGGGTGGGCGGGGTTACACAGGATACCCAGCGTGTGAGGTGCCTGCCCTAACGTCCAGGCTGTGTTCCAGAAGATGCTGGAGAAACCTATTGCCACTTCGCCTCCTGCTTCGGCAGGCAAGGAGCCTTTCCGTAAAGAGAGTAGTACGTTACCGCCTTCCTGAAGACGTTGTAAGGCTTTTGCATCCAGACGGTCGGTCATCAGCAGCTGTGCTTCATCAGCCACTTTCTGCACTGTAGCAGGATATACCCAGATGTGCCAGCTGTTGGCGTAATCTCCCAATGTAGCTTCCAGTGTCAGGCATGAAGGAACGTCCACCTTATCCAACGGAATCTCCAGTTGTCCCAACGGAATACAGTTGCCGATACCTACCGGCTGATGTGCCAGCTTGCCCGAAGCGATAGTCTTTCCTTCTTTCGTTTTCAGGGTCCAGGCAGTAGAGGTCACCTCCAGCGGAGCGGCTCCGAAATGCGCCACTTCCAGACTACCTTTCACGGTTTCCTGGTTGGTATAAATCAGCTTCGGCAAACGCAGCAATGGCACCGTGCTGTTACAGAAACGACGGTATTCTTCCGGACGGATGTAACCTTTCTCTTCCCAGAACGCATCGAGCACTCCTACCAGCGCCGTACCCTGCCCCGGGAAATCAGACAAGCCCAGCAACTGGAATCCACCGAAATCTTTTGTACGCAAGGCGGCTTCGATATCGGCCTTATAACACAAAGCCTGCAATTTTCCGGAAGCTAACAGAAAACTGTCTGCCAAATGAGCCATGCCGTTTTCGGCCAGTGTTTCCTGGAATATCTCAAAGTTGCGCGGACGCATCACCCCATCGTATTTAGCCATTTCCTTGAAGTTGGGATATACACACCACTGACCGATTTCGTGGCTTACCATCGGCTGCTGGAAACGTCCGACATATTCCGACCAGTCATAATCGGTACGCGGTGCCTGTGCATTGATGATACTCTTCACTCCTTGTCCCCATGCCTGAATGCGAGGGCTGGAATCGCTCAAGAAATCATTAACCGGCAAATTGGGCCATCCGGCACCCGAGCAGTACAAACGACGGGCATCGCGCTCTTTCCAAGTAGCGACGAAATTAGTCAGATAAGCATGGCTTCCCGCTCCCGCAGGCTCATTGCCGTACATCATCATACAGAAAGATGGATGGTTGCCAAATTCACGCACAATACGTTCACTTTCTTCCCAGATAAAGCGGTCCAAATCACGTCCGTCACCAATAGTGGTCGACTGGTTAGCCCAAGAAGAACATTCTATCTCCAGATACATACCCATCTCATCGGCTGCTACAAATGCGGCTTCCGGCGGGCACCAGGAATGGAATCGCACGTGGTTCAATCCGTGCTGTTGGCAGGTGGTATAAATCTTTTTCCATGACTCTACATCCGTAGGCGGGAAACCGGTCTTCGGGAATACGGCACAATCCAGCGTACCACGCAGGAACAAACGGCGGTCGTTGATGGTGAGCTTGCCGTCTTTCGCCTTCACATCACGGAAGCCAAAACGTTCCGCATAGACATCCGTTTCGCCACTCTCCGCATCCTTCACACTCAGCTTCAAATCATATAAGGATGGAGAAAACTCATCCCAGCACTTAATGTCTCCCTTCATGGCCAGCGACATCATCACCTGATTCTTGCCCGGTTTCAAGGTAGACTGTTGCTGTACTTTTTCATTGCCTACCGTCATTTCGAGTACCACACTCGTTTCTTTCTCATAACGGTTCATCAAGGAAGCCGACACACTGACTTTCTTAACCAGACGGTCTGGCATAATCTTGACGGAAGACACGTTCACTTCCGGCTTTACCTCTAAGAACATGTCGCCCACTACCCCGTTCCAGTTTCCTTGCGTATGGTCGGAAATGCTGTGTGAGTTCTCCCCCGGATCGATGTTCTTCACCCGGTTATCTACACAAAGCATCAGTACATGCTTCCCTGCTGAAAGCTTGCCTGTCAGGTCATAGCGGTGAGGAGCGCCCAGGGCATTCCGCATACCGATTTCCTTTCCGTCTACATACAAACGGCTCTCCCAGTGACAGCGTTCCAGAAAGAGAGAAATATCCTTTCCTTCCCAACAGTCCGGAATCACCACTTCTTTCTGATACCACGCCTTACCTTTGTAATATTTTACCGATTGAAGCCAGAAAGGCACCTTGACATTTCCTGCTTCACGGTATTTGGCATACGAAGGTTTCAGAAAAAAAGAAGAATCTACAATACCGCCTGTCCAGTCGGTTCCGACTGTAATGTCTTCCCCAAAACCGTTGGAAGCCATTGAGCCCGGCAGTTCAATCATCCGACTCCAGTCCATACTGTCCTTAGAGAACGTCCACGAACCGGACAAGTCAATCTTGTCAGTCTGCTGACTGCAAGAAAAACAAAGTAAAGAAAATGAGAGTAATGCTGCTGCTTTCATATTATCAAATTTTGAGTTTACAAACCATTTTACAGATGACAAAATTACGCATAAACCATCATCTCTGAATGTGCTATTTTCGCAAAAGGATGTAATATTTTTCGATTTCAGGTATTATCTTACTAAAAGATAAAATCTCTTCAGGAAGTCTCCCTGAAAATCCAAATAAATACCTACTTTTGCCCTCAAATAAATTATGCTATGGAAAAGAAAAAAGACGGCTTTCCCAATGAGAAAGCCATTGTCATTCCTCAGGAGAATCTTTTAAGAATCAAAGAAAATCCCATGACACGCCTGCTGCATCCCACAGATGTAGGCTACTATCCTCACGCCGAAGGTCACTACCGGGAACGTGCAGAAGGAAGCCCGCAGCACATTCTGATTTACTGCCACGAAGGAGAAGGCTGGTACAATATCGGAAAAGGAAGATGCACGGTAAAAAAGAACGATTTCTTCATTATTGAGGCAGGTACACCGCACGTATACGCTGCTTCTACCAGCCATCCGTGGAGCATTTACTGGATTCATTTTACCGGTGAACAAAGCTACCTGTTTTCCGAGCTGTTCAACCGTACCATCTACATTGACGATTCGCTTACGGCCCGTTTCAACGACCGCATCCAGTTGTTCAATGAGATTTTAGTGAACCTTGAAATGGGATACAGCATTGAAAACTTAGAGTACATCACGCTCTGCTTATGGTACCTGCTCGGCTCCTTCCGGTACATACCTCAGTTCCGCGAAATCAACAAGCCCAAGACACAAGATACCATACAGAAAGTCATCAACTACATGAAGGCTAATCTGGACAAGCAACTGACACTGGAAGACATGGCCGAAAGCGTGAGCTACTCACCTACTTATCTGAGTACACTCTTTACACAAAAATCTGGCATGTCTCCCATCAACTATTTCAATCAGTTGAAAATTCAGAAGGCATGCCAGCTCTTGGACTTTACCGACAAGAAAGCAAAAGAAATAGCTTTTGAACTCGCCTTTAATGATCCGTATTATTTTTCAAAAGTATTCACCAAATACATGCACATGTCGCCTAAAGAGTATCGGATGAAGAAGAAGGGATGATACAGATACTCAGGCTATAAGGTGCAGAAGAAAACGAAACCTTATTTCCCGTCACCTGCATGTCATTCTCCTTTTCACAGGGAGAAATGGCATCTGTGCGGGTAAACGTATTCTCGCTATTTATCTGATCGGTTTGCAAAAGTATTCTACGACCAGCAGACAGTTTCTGTTTCTTTTTCAAGCCTTTGAAATTGATCTCTACCGGTTGCATCTTGTCAGAGGTATTGACTACCTTCACAATGTAAGAATTCATATTCTCATCCCACACCGCACTGGCAAACATTCCCTGCTGACCTTCCTGTCCTGCTACCACATTCTTGTCCATTGTCAGTTTCAGCACATCCGTGCCTTTATAGTGTGAGAAAAGATACTGCACCCAATAACTGCTGGTTTTGCATACCAACAGATTATCAAACCAAATCATATCCGGACGCCACTGCCATCCCTTCTGATGAGCCAGCAACGGAGCGTATGTAGCCATCTCTACCACATCGGCATTGCGCTCTACTCCCGTCAGGAAAGCAGCCTCACACAAAGCGCCCCAAAACTGATTACGGGCGTTTCCTTTCACATGACAAGCATACTCTCCGGCAAAAACCTTCGGTCCTTTCCGGTCATAGTCATCGTATCGTTTTCCCTGCGACAAGAACCAGTTGTCATCACGATAGAAATGTTCGTCTACCAGATCGACTTTCAACCGTTTCATTTCCGGCCACAAATAATCGAACTCCTTTCCTTCGGACTGAGGGCCAGAACTTCCCACAATCTTAATATCCGGATACTGACGGCGCACCGCCGCAATAAAAGGCTCCAGACGCTCTATATATTCCGGTCCCCACTGCTCATTTCCAATCCCGACATATTTCAAGTGGAAAGGTTCCGGATGCCCCATTTCAGCACGTACCTTTCCCCAGCGGGAAGTAGCATCTCCATTGGCAAACTCAATCAAGTCGAGCACATCCTGAATATAACAATCCAGGCTATCCACGGGTACATGTTCCTCACAAGTGGCCGACATATACTGGCAAATCAATCCGCAATTCATAATGGGCAAAGGTTCGGCACCTATTTCTTCTGCAAACAGGAAGTATTCATAAAAGCCTAGTCCATACGTCTGGTTATAATCCGGATACAAACGATGCTTGAACGTAAAATGCCATCTGTTCTCATTCAAAGGACGGTTCTCAACCGGTCCCACCGACTTTTTCCAGTCATAATGCGTTCCCTGCTCCGTACCTTCCACAATACAACCTCCAGGGAAACGAAATACCCCAGGTTTCAAGTCAGCAAGTGCCTGTGCCAAATCCTTTCTCAGCCCGTTCCGATGCCCTTTCCAGGTATCCACAGGGAAAAGAGACACATGTTCCAGGTCGACAGTTCCGGCAGATTCCAGGAAAATCCGAAGAAAAGCTTCCGAATCTGACACCGGAGACTGAAGTTCGACCTCATATTTCTTCCATTCCTTGGAGTCAATGACCAGCTCCGACTTGGCGTAAGCCTGTCCCCACTCATCAGACGAGGAATTACCTAACTCTATACTGATTTTCTGAGATTCACCACCTTCCGGCAAACGCGCCCATACAGAAAAACGATAAGACGCCCCTTTCCGAAGTCCGACTCCAAAGAATCCCTCATTTTGCAATCCCGTATGTTTCCAGCGATGCCCCGTCGGCTTCAGACGTACATAATGAGGGTTGTTTTCAAACGGGCCATCATCTTGCAAGGTTACGTTGCCAAACACCTGCCACCCCATAAAAGACTGGGGAAATTCAAACGAACGGTTCTTGACCAGTTCGGCATACAAACCTCCATCTGCACCAAAATTAATATCTTCAAAAAATACTCCATAAAGCGTTTCCGGGATATTTCCTTTCGGAGCCGCATTCACGTCAAACGTAAGACCTTGGGAATAGCCATTCAAGCTACTCCCAAGCATCAAAGAGAACAAGGCTCCCGCTCCATAACGTTTTATTACATTTTTTCCCATTTCCAACTTTTTCCTTTTTCCAATTTATCTGTTTCCATAAATTCACCTTGATACCACACCCGGAAAGGGTTACCTAACAAGGATTTGATTTCCGCATATACCATTACACCATCTTTCCATTCTACGGATACTTCAAACCCGCCACGGGCTTTCAAACCCGAAAATTTTCCGTTCTTCCAACCTTCCGGGAGTGAAGGAAGTAACTGAATGATATAAGCATCCTGTTCGCATACATGGCTTTGCAACAGCATTTCTGCAATACCGGCCGTAGTACCAAAATTCGCATCAATCTGGAACGGAGGACACTGGGTAAACAGATTCGGGTTTAAACTCTTTTCCAATACCTTATCCAAGCTTTCCTTGGCTTTTTCTGCCCGATGCAGACGAGCATACTGACTAATCAGCCAAGCTGAACTCCAACCGGTATGTCCCCCACCGTGCGAGATACGATAATCCATCGACTTGCTGGCAGCCTCAGCCAGTTCAGGTGTCTGTAACAAATTGATTTGCGAACCCGGATGCACGGCAAACAAATGAGAGATATGACGATGCCCCGGTTCCGCTTCCGGAAATTCCTGTGCCCATTCCATAATACGGCCGTCGGAAGCGATACGTGTTTCCAGCAATCTTCCTTTTGCATCAGCGACTTCCTGTGTAAACGCATCATTTATCTGAAGAGCTTCAGATGCCATCTCAAAATCATCAAACAACTGCCAGATGGTCTGCTGATCGTGAGTCGGCCCCATACTAATCTGACACTGACTTCCATCAGGAGCCACAAACGTATTTTCCGGAGAAACTGCCGGACCGGATACCAGCTTACCCGTCTTCGGATCTGGCACCAGCCAGTCCATATAAAACTCTACCGCTCCTTTCAGCACCGGATACATTTTTCTCAGGAAATCCTTGTCGCCTGTAAAGCGATAATGTTCTCCAATGTGCTGGCAAATCCATGCAGGAGCTCCCGTGTGCATTCCCCACGAAGCAGACTCTCCGGGCGAAGTATACCCCCACACATTCGTGATAGGATGAACCACCCAGCCTTTTTTCTGATATTGAGTCTGTGCTGTTTTCGTGCCTGGTTCAACCAGTGAAGCTATCAAATCGAACATAGGCAAATGCATTTCCGACAGATTAGCTACCTCGGCAGGCCAGTAATTCATCTCAATGTTGACATCCGTATGATAATCGCCGTTCCATGGAGTCTGCAATTTATTAGCCCAGATACCCTGCAGGTTAGCAGGCATCGTACCCGGACGAGAAGAAGAAATCAGCAAGTAGCGGCCATACTGGAACATCAGCTCATACAGGTGCGGATTAATTTTACCTGCTTTAGCCTCAGCCACCAGTACATCAGTAGCCAGCGTATCTGGTGATTCTGTCAACTGGAAAGAAGCACGGTCAAAATAAGCCGCATACTCATTCCGATGAGCCTGATACAAAGACTCAAATGATTTCTTCTCTGCTTTGGCAATAGATTCACGTGTCAATGAAAGGTAATCACGTCCTTTATAGTGCGGATAAGCCAACTGATAATCTGTAGAGGCCGCCAGAAGCAACATCGCCTCATCAGCTCCGCTTACGGTCAGAGTAGAATCTGTACAAATCACATCCCCTCCCTTGGTCACCGCTTTCAGGCGAGCCATATACTGCAATCCATCTCCCCCTTTTCCGTCGGACAAGGCGCCGCTCATAATCAGTTGTCCGTCTTCGGTATGCGTAGAGAAGTATTCCGGACGCGTCATACGGCAAGTGAAAGACATTTGCTGCTGTTTGTCTGCCGACAGACGAATCACCATCACCTGGTCGGGATGACTGATAAATATTTCACGTTTGAAATGCACATCCCCCTGCGTGTAAGTCACCGTAGCTGTCGCATCCTCTAAATTCAATTCCCGGCGATAGTCTGAATAAGTCTCTTTGTTGGCAAAATCAATCCAAAGGTCGCCCATAGTCTGAAAACAGCCGAAAGGAACCGTAGAACCATTTCCTCCTCCGGAACCTTGTCCTGTACATACCTGCGTACGGTTGGTCAGTTCTGTGGCTTCCTTATATTTACCCTCAAAAAGCAACTGTCTGATTTTATCCAGATACTGAGGCGCGTCCGGATTATCACAGTCCTGTGGACTACCCGACCACATGGTTTCTTCGTTCAACTGGATGCGTTCCATTGCCACATCGCCAAACACTACGGCTCCCAATGAGCCATTCCCCAAAGGCAGACCTTTCAGCCACTCGGCATCGTCCTGCCAGCCGTTCGGGCTGTCTGCCACTGTAGCATCTGCGGGAGATTCATACCAGAGTTTGAGAGAAGAGTCTGTCGGATTCTGCCTGGAACACCCACACAATACAAATAGTGCAAAAGCATAAAAACAAGCTCTCATAAAATACAATCAAACTAAATTGTAAAAGCATGTGCATCTTAATAATTAAGATGCACATGAGTGAAATAAATACAAGATTTTATCTCTCAGCAGGAGAATCTGCCTTCATTGGCCAATATGGATTCTGATATAACGTAGATTTTTCTACCGTTACTCTATCAGAAGCAGTCAACTGGAACTGCTTAATTGGAAGAGGTTCCAAATAATGAGCCATAAACCATATATATCCATCACGATACAAGTTACCTGATGTCATATTCTTTTCAAAAGGTCTCAAATATTCACTGAGGCTTACATTAGAAACAGTAGCAGAAGAAGAACCATCAGCCACTAATCTTTCAGGTTCATACCAGCTTTGCATCGGTGTATTCCATAAATGAAATCCTTCCACATGATATGGAGTAGAAATCATCTGGTCCATTGAACGCCAACGCAACAAGTCCATCCAGCGTAGACCTTCTGCCATCAACTCACAGCGACGTTCACGACGAATATTATACAAAACTTCATCCTGTAACAGAGTACCTGCTGTATAAGCTCCCCAGTCTAACTTCTCCTTGTCCATTTCAGTCGCACCAATCATAGTATTAGGATCTGCCGCAGCCCCCTCAAAGCCAGCTGCTTCTCTTACCAGTTTCCAATATTCCAGAATCTTACCAGAAGTCAAGTTCTTTGTCAACAGATACTGGGCTTCCATGTAATTCAACAAGGCTTCTGTTGCTCTAAATACAATAGCACCAGTATATCCATTACCATTTCCACACAATGCTTTATCAAATGTTCCACCTTTACGGATAGCATAACCTGTACTATAACCAATCTCCACATTCATTGTCAAGATATCCGGTTTCGGCTCTATCTCAACTCCATGAGTTTCCTGTGAGGACAAGTTCTTAAACAAGTTCTTCTGGTCAGGCTCTTTCAAGAAAATATGCAAGCGAGGATCTGCATTTTCTCTTACAGCAGCCAACGTTTCATCATTATAAGCAAACCCATCATGTGAAGCATAAATTGGTTTTCCATCCTTCATCACAAAAGACTCAACCATACTTCTGGTCAATCCAACGCCATTATTTCCATGCTGGATACCTACTTCCACATTATTTACAATACCGAGTCCTTTACTGTATTCACGCCACAACAGAACATCCGGGAAAGTAGACATATCAGTATTTCCAAACATACTGAAATAAGGGTTCACCGCATCTGTTTCAGCTTGAGGAACAGTACCTGTATTTTTTGTCAGGCTATTCTTATACTTTTCAGACACAGCTTCCGCATTAGCTACCGCTTCTTTCAAGAAAAATTCAATTTCTTTATCTATTGTGCCCAAAGGATACTCATAAGAGGCGTTGTAATCTTTAGACTTACCCGGCCATCCCTCTCCGTTCGGAACGAATGCGGTACCTTTAAAATTCTCTAACCAAGAAGCTTCAAACAAAGCAACTCTTGATATCATCAACTTAGCTACATCTGGAGATATACGATTCTTCCGAGAATCAAAGTTATCACTCATATACTCTACGGCATATCCCAAGTCTTCCAAAATGAATCGAGCCACTTCATTTCTTGGAGAACGCTTATTCATTTCAACCAAATATTCTTCATCTAAAGGCAAATCTTCCTTTATGATAGGCAAGTCACCCCACTTTTGGAGCATGGTAAAATATGCATACGCTCTCAAAAAATACAACTCACCTATATACTGACGAATATTTTTTTCCGATCCCGTTACCTCTTTATTTTGATAATTAGTCAAAGACTGTTTCAAGGTATAATTGATATTACGAATATTCTCCCAGTTCCAGTTATTGTTATCCAAGGCAACTTTCCACTGCCCTGCAGTATATCTGTTATGAGGGTAAAATCCAGCCTGGTTATCTGTATAGTTATCCGTTCCAAAAATACCAAAACTCCAGTTGGCATGAGAAGGAAGCACTTGCGAATAGAATTTATTTACAGCAGCCTGAATCTGTGCTTCATCCTTGTAATATTCAGTGGGAACGACAGATGATAACGGCTCCTTATCCAAAAAGTCTTCACATGAGCCAAGCATTAATGTTGACGCTGCGGCAATACAGCCTAAAATTATATTTTTATTCATAATAAGATACTATTAAAATGATACATTCAAACCACAAGATAATGTTCTAGACAAAGGATAGCCAATACCACCTACACCACTGGAAATAGTTTCAGGGTCAAACTGTTTAGCCAAGCTTGTTCCTGTCCACAAATTCTCTCCAGAGAAATAAATTCTCAAGTCTTGAATACCAATCTTAGACACCACTGATTTAGGCAATGTATATCCAATCTGCATGTTCTTCAATCTGATGTATGCAGCATTCTGCAAATAACCGGTTTGAGTCTGCACATTCTTGTCATTATACAACGGACGTGGTAAATAAGCGTCTACATTGGCTGTCTGATATCCTTCTTTTACAGACCAGGTGTTTTCATCTCTAAAGTAATCATGTACTTCTTCAATACCGAAAGAGTTCCACATACCTCGGCTGTTCGCACCAAAGAGATAACCACTACCTTGCCAGAAGTCTCTCTTCATGACTCCCTGGAAGAACATTCTAATATCGAATCCTTTCCAGCTGGCATATAAATCCAGACCAAACAAGAATCTTGGGGTACTGTTACCTATTAAAGTAATATCACCTGTATCGCCTAATCTGCCGGAACCACTAGAAATCTTACCATCTCCATTCACATCAGCATACATTACATCTCCCGCACGCCAGTCAGAACCCAATGCATCCTGTCCTCCATTAGGCAAACTTTGTAAGTGTTCGGCCATCTGTTCGTCGGTTCTTGCCAAGCCCTTGGTTGTGTATCCCCAGATTTCATTAATTTCACGGCCTTCAATATAGGTAGAAATCGATTTAGTAGGATTGTTCGGGTATCTGGTAATAAATGTACGAGCATCAGACAAGTTAAATTTAGCACCATAAGAGAAATCATTTATCATATCATTCCACCCGATAGAAAGTTCCCATCCTTTGGTGCGCAAGTCGGTATTATTTGTTACAGGAACAGCTGTACCTAAAATACTTGGCAACTCAGGAGCATTACCAATCATATTATTCGTATTTCTGATATAATATTCAACACTTCCGGTAAGTCTGTTGCTCAACAAACCCCAATCCAATGCAATATTATATGACTCTATTGTTTCCCATGTCAGGAAAGGAGAAACCAGTCCTGGAGCAACAGCTGTATTAGGACGTCTTCCATTCATCATCCAATCACCATCAGCAGAACCGACACTCATCGTCTGATAAGTTTGATACCAGTTTGTTGTATTCTGGTTACCAAGTGTACCGTATGAACCTCTTAATTTCAACGTTCCAATTGTAGAAGACAACGATTCAAAGAATTCTTCTCTGGCAATATTCCATCCCAATGAGAAAGAAGGGAATAATTTCCACTGATTACCTTTCTGGAATCTGGAAGTTCCATCATATCTCAAATTCGCTTCAAACAGATATTTGTCATTGTAGTTATAATTGAATCGTCCGAAGAAACCAGCAGTAGACCAGGAATTTCTATATCCTCTAACTGAAGGAGTGATTGGGTTACCATCATAATCCAAGCCTGTAGTTAAGTCCGCATCCGGTTTATTCGGGAACATAACACCATTTCTCTGCAGGCTATAATATTTCTGATTCAGATTCTCAGCCTGGAAACCCGCCATGACATGCATATTGTGTACATCATTCACTGAGAATGTATAATCAGAATAAATATTTACATTAAAATAGTTCTCCTTCAAATTAGACTCACTAACATATGAAGTTTTGTCATACACATACGGATTACCTTTGACATCGTGATTATACAACATCTGTCTATCTACATGTTGATTTTCATTTTTGATTCTATAGTTCAAATCAATATGCGTTTTCCAGTTCTTTATCGGCTCTATCACAAAGCCCAACTGATGATAAATATTATCAGTCTGGCGAGTGCTTTCACCGCCTTCTGCAATTCCTAAAGCAGGAGCAGGTGTAGAATAATAATATCCATTGGCATCATACAAAGACAGCACCGGCCATCCCATTGCATCATACAATGCATCGTTCAGTCCTGTAGGACGCAAATAGTCTTCCCGAGTAAAACGCATTGTATAATTCATTTTCATCCAGTTTGTAATCTGGGAAGAAATCTTTGCTGTACCATTATATCTGTCAAGACCATCATCTGCCAGATTCATCAAACCACCTTGACCAAGATAATTCAATGAAACATAGTAATTCAACTTTTCATTTCCGCCACTTACACTAAAATTGTGTTCTTGAGAGAATGTCCAAGTTTTAAATATGGTAGAGAACCAGTCCACATCATCAATACCATAACCAAATCCATCCAGCCAATATCCATTTTCACCGGCAGCTATACCGTATAAAATAGTACCGTCATCTGTGATACGCGTTCCAGGACCGTAAGGTTTAGCATTTCGGAATGCCACAATCTGATCCATACGATCTTTTGAGAAGAAGATACCACCACCACTATTCGTATTACCATCATTCACCCAGCTACCAAAATCTACAGAGTTCATAGAACGAGTCATACGAATAGGTGTTGCCCATCTAAAACTGTTATTATAATTAAACCGTGTTTTACCACCTGTTGAACCTGACTTAGTAGTCACCAATATAACACCAAAAGGCGCACGCGAACCATAAATAGAAGACGCGGCCGCATCTTTCAATACAGAAATGCTTGCAATATCTTGCGGATTCAAAGAATTCAAATCACCTTCCATTCCATCAATCAATACCAAAGGAGTACCGCTTGAACCTTGTCCAATTGTAGATGTTCCTCGAATATTCATGCTAGGAGCATTATTCAAGTCACCACTAGACTGTGTAATCTGCAAACCTGGTACAACACCCTGCAAAGCTTGTGTGGCATTTGTTACCGGTCTGTTTCTTAATTCTTCTTCATCGACCACGCTTACAGAACCAGTCAAATTTACTTTTTTCTGAGTACCAAAACCAACTACAACGACCTCGTCAAGGACCTCTGTATCTTCTTTCAACTTAATCCTTAAATTGTCACTTGCTTTAAGTTCCTGAGTCGCAAAGCCAATGTAAGAAATCTGAATAATAGCACCAGGAGCCACATTTAAAACAAAGTTTCCATCTAAGTCAGTGACCGTACCGTTGGTCGTTCCTTTTTCCATAATAGTGGCTCCAATAATTGGTTCACCATTAGAATCAACCACGTTTCCCTTGATTTTAGACACCTGCTGACTAACTGATAAAGCATGAGGTGCTTCTGTTGCATTAACCCCTAAAACACAATTCTGTGACAATGCTATAGAAAACAATGCCGTGATTGTTGTCAATCGTCTTTTGCTTAACATGTTTTTCTACTAATTTTAAGATTAATAACTAAACAAAGATTATATGCATATAAGTTTCATTATCTGACGCAAAGAAAGTACTTTTCACACTTATTTTAAATGTAATATATTTATGAAAAAATGTAATATATTTTGATTGAAATTCAGAAAAGAGAAATCTCTAATATTTACCTCAGAAAACGCTTTTACGTTTCATATAAAACACAAGTACATTTAAGAATAAACGCCAAAGGATTTTGATTAAAACGTACTTGCGTTTTTCATCGTATAAAAAATAACAAAAAAATCAGCCTATTTACTTATAATTACACATAAGCAAACAGGCTGACTTTCAACAATCAAATATCTATTTAATCACACATCTCCAGAAGCTGCTTTCCAGCCTGATGGTTGATGTCCAGACGGGCTACTTCAGACAGGAACTTGCGAGCCTGTTCCTTGTCGCCCAACCCAAGATATCCCATACCCATCACCAGGTTGCAGTGAATCTGGTTGCGTACGTTCAGGTCGTCGTCCCAAATCAGCAAGTCGGGAAGTGATACAGCAAAGTAGTCAATCTTCACCTTGTCGAACAGATGCTTTTCACCATGCTTAATCAGGCGGTTAAAGCGACTGCGTGCCTTATCTTCTTCGCCCAGCTTACGCCATGCCAGTCCCTGATAGAAAATCTTGTCGGGCTGCTGATCGTTATAGAAGAAGGCGATGGCAGGTTCAGCAGACCCCTTGGTAGCTTTTGTAAAGTATTCCTTAGCCAACGCTTCTTCACCAAGACCCTCGTAAGCACATCCCATCCAATAGTGGATGTCGTTTTCTTCAGCCATGGAAAGCTTACCTTCACCTAAATTATCCGGATATTTTTCTGTTTCCTTCAACAAGCGGACTGCATCGGCAAAACGCCCTTCGCGAATAGCAATCTTGGCCAGTTCTACACGGCAAAGCAAATACTGACTGGTGACTTTTCCTTCACCTCCCTCCCATGGATGGAACTTACGGGAATTAATCAAATCGTATGCTTTCTGGTATTCACCCAACTGATTATAAAGTGTAATACGTTCGATACACAAGTCATCACGCTGTTCTACCACGTCGGCGTGTGCTTCCAGGAAGTCCAAGCGCTGGCGGTGCGGATAGCGAAGTTTCTTGTAAAGCTGGTCAAGTTCCATCAGGATACGTGCATCAGTAGTATCCAAATTGTAAGCTTTTTCCAGTGTAGCCAATGCCTTTTGCGGATTATGCTGTTTGTTGTAATAAGCCAGTGACAGGTTACGCAACACAGTAGGATACGTATCGTCGATAGATGCTGATTTCTCCCAGCAAGCAACGGCTTCATCATAGATGCGAGCTGCATAGTGGAAGTTACCTAAGTAATAAGGTGCCTTGGCTCCTTCCGGATTAAGCGACATCGCATCGTTCAGCATCAGCACTTCTTCCAGTTTATTCGGGAAGCAGTAGTCTGGACACATGGTTTCAGCTTTCTTGTACAGATTCAGCGCTTCGTCTTTCTTACCCATCTTGGAAGCAAAATAGCCAAGTGCATAATATACCATCGGATAAGTGGCCTCATTTTCTTCTGTTACAAAAGACAACAGCTGAGCAGCTTCTTCATACATACCTGCCGATGCATAGTCGATGGCATATTCCAAATAGCTGTGTACGGCACCGCGCATCAAAGCTTTCATTTCAGCCTTTGCGGCAGCGGCTGCTTCAGTATTTCCCTGCAATGTATGAATCAGATAAGATTCGAAACGGCATCCCATATTGAACTTATCCATCGCCAAAGAGTCATTGATAAGCGCCTCAGCCTTCGCAAAATCACCAGTCTTACGCAAGAAGGAAACCTTCAGCTGACGTCCTTTGTGGTTCAGCCAGTTGCGATACAACGAACGGTCAATATGGTCAAGTCCGTTTGCATAGTCTTCACGAATCATGTCTATCTGTGCCAGTCCCATGTAGCCAGAATCTTGCCATGCAGCATTCCAGGTAGCCTTGAAGAAAGCATCGTATGCCCCGTCTATGTCGCCTTGCATTTTCTTGCTCCATCCTAAATTATAGTAAGGTTCTCCTTCGTATGGGTTCGGATTACGTTCTGTCTGTGTCTTGATGGCACGGTCGAAATATTTCTGTGCTTCCGCAAAGCGTCCGCGGCGCATGAGGAGCAACCCTACGGCATTATTACAACGGATGTCGCTTTCATCGCGGCTCAGAGCCTCCATGTAGTAATCCATCGGTAGGTAAGTAGCATGACGATACTGTTCCAGGTGATGACCTGTCAGGAAAAGCTGCTCCATGCTGGCAATCTTCTTCGGATCGAGTGCCGCCTTAGCCGGTTCCGGAATCGGTTTGATTTCAGGTTTGGCAGCCTGGTAGCTCACAAGCACTTTGCCCTTTTCATCGAGCACGGTCAGTTTCAGTTCTTCCAACTTCTGAGTGTCACAATCTACGGTATTCGTATATGAATTATCCGGAGCTACCGCAGTCAACGCATCCAGATAAATCTTTCCGTTCACGGTATTGGTCAACATGACACGTACTTCACGATGTGCGGCCGTAGTGTAAAGAATGACTTTCATTTTGTTGCCTTCTTCCGGAAGGATATTGATCAGCGCATCACGAGTAGCGTTCTTCACCATACCTACTTTCTGATAAGGCATGAAATATTGTACCCATGATTTTTCTTCGTATGGCTGCAACCAGGTAAAGTCTGGCTGGTTATCGCAGTACATACCGGTCATCAATTCGATGTATGGTCCGTCTTCATCCGTCAGGTTGCGGTCCCAGGCCTGTCCGAAGTCACCATGTCCCCAGGTCCATTGTTTCTTACCGGCATTTACATGATGATCGGCCACATGAAGAAGACCCGATTCGATATGTTCTTCATAGCCTCCCACAAAGTCAAACTTCGAATTGATGGCCATGTAAGAAGTCGGCACCGGAATATTTTTGTAACGTGAAATATCTACTCCGGCAGAATAATCCACTTTATAATATTCACCTGTAGCTATAGGGAAGCTGGATACGGCACGTTTTCCATGATCGAACACTGCATTCACATCGGGTGGGAACACAGAATAATAGTCTTTGTTCACTACTACTGCCGGATTAGCCCACCACAAGAAAGTCTGCGGGAACGGAGTACGGTTGTACACCTTTGCCTTGATTTCGATGTAAGCTTTTCCCGGATAGAGGGTAAAGCCTGCCATACCTTTGGTACGGAACATACGTTCTACCTCACTACACCAGATAGTCTTGCTTCCATCAGGAAATTCTTCAATCATGCAGTCGGTCGGAAGATATGTACTGGGGCGATGGTGCTGCGGCCAGTTGAATTCGATACCACCTGAGATCCACGGTCCGGTCAGTCCCACCAATGCCGGCTTGATAACCTGATTGTAATATACGAAATGGCGTTTCTTCACCTTATCATATGCCATCTGGATACGTCCGCCCAATTCCGGAAGAATCATCAGCTTGATGTATTCATTCTCTATAAAGAAAGCTCTCCAGGGACAGTCGTGTTTTTCATCTTCAATCTTTTCAATTACCGGATAAGGATATACCGAACCAGAACTTCCCTGATACACACGCTTTTCAAGAAAAATCGGATTTTTTTCTTCTTTACCAATGCCATACGTCGGCAACATCACGATTTCTTCCCAAGCCTTCACTTCGGAAGTATTTACCGTGCTTTGAATCAAATATTCTGTTATTTTTTCCATGATAAGTTAGATTGTTTTTTCAATGTTTTTCTGTTATTTTTCTGATACAAAATTCGGTAAAACTATGTACCTGAAAAATGGAATAAAAAGCGGAAAAGATGTATTATTCTTTTATCTTACTGAGCTGAAACCAATGTTACTACCGCACGTGCAGGAAGCAGCATATTACTGCCAATCTGCCCTTTATAAACCAGGTCGCAACGAGAAGAAGTTTCATAGATTTGAAATTTATCTGATACGTATTCTTTCGGAAGATGCGTAAATGAAATTTCCAGCGGCACAGGCTTATCCGAATAATTAATCAGCACCACAACCAGTTTTTTATTTTCTTTGTCTGCAAATGCTGAAGACATCACAGAAGCAGCCTTTTCCTGCTCTGTTCTGCTACCCAGACGTACCATACCCGGACGTACAAAAAAGCTATAATTGCCTAAAACCCACAACAGTTTAGAAGTACGGAATGTACCATCCTGCTTACAGGTTTCAATCATTTTTTCATCGCCACGCGATGCTCCATTGGCCAGCATGCCATCGTCTACAAAAATGAGACCGTCTTTATAATCCCATTCTGAAAAGGCAGTCCACCATTGCCAGGAAGCAGCATTAGCAACTGTCAAATCATGATGAATCACACGCGCTACATAGAGAGCCGTATTCATCCCTAAATCCCGGCCGCCACCTCCTCGCGGATTATCCGGATTCTGTTCCATCGGACAATATTCGGTTTGCCAGTAGGTGTAGTTAGAAGGAAGTTGTTTTTCCAGTTCATCTGCCAGTTCCTTACGAGTCTGTACCAGTGTATCCACGGGCCATGTACTCCAGTAAGAATGCCCGCTCACTATAGGAGCAACTGATGAAAGTCCATAAATGGAGTGTATTCCTTTCTTTGAAAAAATCTCCTTCAGCTGATTATCCCTTTCTGGCTTATTTGTTCCCGAACGATAAAGATACCGGATGTCGGCAGCCTCTCCGAAAACGACTTTGGTATCTGAATGACGCTGCTGCAATTCCTTATCCAACAGATGAATCAGGCGGCTGCATTCTTCATTAGTAGCTTGCATACCTTCCTGTCCACTACCTACCCACTCCCACTGCGGCTCGTTAATCGGACTCAGATAATCCAGTTTCAAATGGGTAGAGACTTCTGCCAAAAAAGCAGCATAGTCATCAAACTGCTCCTCACGGATATTCGCATACGGAGTTTTCTCACTGGCCCGTGCCATTCCGTTTTTTGTCATAAAATAGGGAGCGGTGATGGAGAAGCCCAAAGAATAGCGTACTCCCCGTTCGCGTGCAGCTTGCAACATCCACCGTTGTCCCTCTTGTTTATCCCAATTCCAATCTCCTTCCTTATCCAAAAAACATTCTGTGCGACGCCACAGAGAAGCGACTCCTCCATTATCACCGGCTTCATGACTACCCGAACCAATATTAAAACGCCACATAGAAAGTCCAATACCTTTCGGATTTCCCCACGAATCCAACTCAGAGCTGAACAACAAATCAGCTATTTGGTTTCGTTTTTCTATCGGCCAGTTCTTGCCAATATACTGTACACGCCAACAATCGGATGCCCCAAAACTATGAATGGTTTGCCGGGGAGAGGCAAAATTAAACACAAGTTTTTGCTCGTTTTGAGCATATCCTAAACTCACATACAAAGAGAGTCCTAAAAAAAGAAGTGCTTTCTTCATACCCATTGTGATTTATAACCCTAATATTTCAAACCTTTACTTAATCAATTCTTTCTCCAATTCCTCTAACGATTTTCCTTTGGTTTCCGGAATACGGCGCCATACGAACAAGAAGCCACAGAAACAGATAACGGCGTAAAGCAGGAAGGTACCGCCAGTGCCCAGTCCGGAATTCAGGAAAGGGAATGTGTAGGTAAGCAGGAAGGAAGCAATCCACAACGCAGCCGTACATACTGCCATGGCTACCCCACGCACCTTATTGGGGAATATTTCAGAAAGCAACACCCAGGTGACAGGACCTAACGACATGGCATAGAACCCGATGGCCAATACCACAAACACAATCATGATGAAGCCTTTGAACTCAAAGAAATAGCTTAATCCCAACAGGGTATAGATGCCTGCCAGTCCGATGGAACCGGTCAGCATCAACGTCTTTCTTCCCAGGCGGTCGACGGTATAGATGGCCACAAACGTAAATACCAGATTGGCAATACCTGTCACGACAATGTTCATCAGTACGTCTGATATGCCATAACCTGCTGCCTGAAAGATTTCCTGTGCATAATTGAAGATGACATTGGTACCACTCCACTGCTGGAACATGGCTACCACGATACCGATAATCAGCACGTTTCGCATTTTAGAAGAGAAGAGCAAGGACAATACACCTTTTTCAGTATGTGAAGCAGCACCTGCACGAGTATAATTTTCAATTTCACTGTCTGCATACGCTGCTCCCCCAATAGAACACAGCACTTTTCTTGCTTTCTCCATCTGCTTCATGCTAGCCAGCCAACGCGGACTTTCTGGAATAAACAATGCCAGCAGGAAAAAGAGTCCCGAAGGAACGCATACGGCCCAGAACATCCAGCGCCATCCAGTCTGTCCGTTCCATGAGTTCAAGATATCGGTCGCCGTAGCACCTTCCGGCACCGGCTCTGCAATCAGCATATTTACAATCTGTGCACCAAGAATTCCCAAAACGATGGTCAGCTGGTTCAATGTGACGAGTTTACCACGAATCTGGGTAGGTGCCACTTCTGCAATGTACATCGGAGAAAGGTCGGCTGCCAGTCCGATAGCCATCCCTCCTACAAGGCGAGCAATGATAAAGGCAGGAATAGCCGTAGCAGCTCCTGTGGCCCACGAAGAAGCAAAAAAGATAAAGGCAGATAATACCAGCAGTTTTTTGCGTCCGTAACGGTCGGCCAGAAAACCTGCCATAGTGGCCCCTAACAGACATCCTAACAGAGCGATACTCATGGTCAATGCCTGCATACCCTCATTGCCGGCAATATGGAAATATTCTTCATAGAAAGGTTTGGCACCTCCTATCACTACCCAGTCGTACCCAAAGAGAAGACCTCCCATGGCAGACACCAGGCAAATAAAATAGATAAACAATTGATGATTTTTCATGGTTATACGGTTAAAAAAGATATTTTATTAATAGATGCCTTTAGCAGACTGTTTCTGGTTACGAGCGGTTCCAAACATGCCCTTTATCTTATCCAATCCTTCTACCGGAGTGGGAGCAAATTTCTCGCTGTTCATGTAGTTCAGGATGGAGTAAAGCATCTGACGGGCTACCGGACGTTTGTCAAGAGCGGTCTGCAAATCAAAAGTGGCCAACATCAGTTTTCCTTCTCCTACACGTCCTTCATACAAGGAAGCCAGGCGACGGTTGTGGACAAAATTGTCTACCATCTCTACCACAGGAGCACCTCCCTGAAGGCTGTCTACTATCAAGGTAGTCGAATTAATGTTCAAATCCCACCATTGCCAGTCGGTGTGCATGTCGGTCGGGAAATCAGCCAAAGCCGGATGAGTGGGGTTACAAAGTACACCCATAGTACCAGCCTGATTCGGGAAATGTACCGGACTCCAGAATACAGGCACAAACTTTCCTTCAATGCCTTGAAGTGTGCGCCAGTCGGGATTGAACAATACTTTCTCACCTTTCTTGAGCAACGCCATTGCTTCGTCGTAACTGCGGGTGTATTTCACGTCTCCCCATTTTGTATCTACAGATGACGGATAAACCCATACGTTCCAGCGGTTACGGTATTCTGTTCCGTCAAGCGACAAGCAAACTTCTAATTTCGAAGCGTTAGTTACCTGCTGCAACGGAAATGAAATTTTTCCCAGTCCACCGTTATGACCGAAAGCCAATGCAGCTGCCGGAGTCTTTCCCTTGCCCAACGAACGTCCGTCTGCGGTAATCTCCCAGGAAAGAGTGCTGTTCTTCAACTCATCCTTTCCGTAATTACAAAGTTCTATTTGTGCTTCGAATGTTTCATTATTCGTATATACAGCTTTCGGGAAACGCAGCAACGGAACTACCGGCGCGCAGAATTCACGGAATTCTTCACCTGTAAGAATGCCTTTGCTTTCCCAGAATGCATTGAGCAGTCCTACCAGTGCCGTTCCCTGTCCCGGGAAATCATGCAGGTCGAGCAACTGGAATCCGCTGATGCCCGGTGTTTTCAAGGCACGCTCTATTTCTTCTTTATACAGAATGGCAGCTAATTTTCCGGAAGCCTGCAAGTATTGCGGAGCCTTGTCTATCAATCCTTTTTTCTCCAAGTCTTCTTTCACTGCCATGAAATTCAGCGGCATCAAAGTTCCCGTATATTTAGGAATTTCCGTAAGATCCGGATAGACAGAATACTGTCCTACTTCGTGAGTCACCAAAGGTACCTCCATACCATCTATGGATGCCCGGAAATCTTTATCGAATGACGGCAGTTCCTGATTGAATACTCCTTGTCCACGTACCCAACCTTTCTTAGTCCACTGAGTGACGAAGAAATCATCCTGGTTTTCCGGCCAGTCGCCATGACCTTTTTCAAATGTAAACGAAGTGGTGGTATATAAATGGCGGTCGTCTGCAGCCTTCATTTCACCCAACATGGATGCCAAAATATTGAAATCATATTGCAGCTCATTTCCGATGCTCCAGAAGCAGAAAGAAGGATGATTGCCATATTCCTTACTTATACGCTTTGCTTCGGCACGCAGGAACTCGACCGTAGCAGAATCTTTTCCAAGTGTCACACTCCATACTGGAAGCTCTACCTGCACATAGAATCCCATTTCATCGGCTACATTGAACGCAGCTTCCGGCGGACACCAGGAATGAAAACGGAGATGATTCATTCCATATTTGCGTGCAGAAGCATAAAGTTTTTCCCACGAAGCCTCATCTGTAGGAGGTGTGCCGGTCAAAGGAAAAATGCAGCACTCCAATGTACCACGAAGGAATATCGGTTTGTCATTCAACACCAGTTTGTTTTCTTCATGCCGTATATCGCGCAATCCGAATGTTTCGGTTGTAAGTGAAGTCGATTTTCCGGATACTAATTTTACAGAAGCATCGTAAAGATAAGGATTGAATTCATCCCACAGAGGAGCATTATCCCCTAATTGGCAGGTCAGTTCTACCGTTGAATAACCTTTCACGGCTTCTGCTTGAGCTTCGACAGAAGCGTACGATTTGCTATCATCCTTTCCTTTTACCTGCAGGCTAAGATTAACCGGTACAGTCTGTGAAGATGAATTATATACAGAAACTACAGCCTTTATTGTACGTGAAGCGGCATCCGGATAAAGCTGCAGACTTTCTACGCGTGTTTTCTCCACAGCCTTGATGTACATGTCACCTAAGATACCATTCCACTTCACCTGAGTGGCATCTGTATAGGCATGTGCCAGATCATTCACCGACATGTCATAGCGCTTGCGGTTGTCCACTCTGACGGTCAGCACATGTTTTTTCCCAGGCTGAATATAAGGAGTCAAGTCATACTCATGCGGAGTCGTCAGACTTTCTTCATGACCTTCTACTTTCTGCCCGTCTATCCATACTTGTGTATCCCATAACACACGTTCCAGATGAAGGATACAATCTTTTTCTTTCCAGTCGGAAGGTACCTGAATCTCGCGTGAATACCAGGCCGGACCTACATAACTGTAGGCACGGGTAAGATGGAGCAGCTGCGGTTTCTCCAATGCAGGTTTCAATGTGCATTTAATGCCCAGATGAGCCTCATCCGTTGTACCCGGAAGTGTAATGGAGGTATCAAACAATTTTCCGCCAAAAGAAGCGTCCATCCCCACATCAGTACTATCCAGACATACCGTCCACTGTCCGGAAAGATCCATCTGTGTAACAGGACTTGTACACGAAGCAAAAGGAAGGCAAAACAGCCAAGCGATGAGTGTATTTTTCATGATATTTTCTGTTATATTGTATTACGGATGCAAAATAACAAAAAACAAACAGGGCAGGAAATGGAATATTTACCGGATAAGATGTAAAAAACTACGATAAGGCAGGCTCTACCGATAAAGTGGGAAAAGAATGGTCTGTCTGCAAGGAAAAAGCAACTACGTTTACCCAGTACTTCCGTGGAAGTACTGAAGTACTGCAAAGGAAGTACTACAGTACTTTCAAAGAAGTACTGCAATCCTCCTTAGAAAGTACTGCGAACCGCCAAGCCATTGTGTATCAGTCTCACCCCACTTAACCCATCAACTCATCCCACATAAAACACATAGCCCGTCCCTTTTATGAAAAAGGAACGGGCTACAGTTTTCCGAAGGATATAACCAACTTAATCGTCAATATCAATTACGCGCATCTGGCTGTCGAATGTAATCTCCCATCGGTTAGAGAGTTTCACTTCATATTCATTGCGTTTGCGCTCTATCTGAATGATGGAAGCGTCAGGGTAATTATTCTTTACATACGTACGTATGGCAGAAGGAACAATCTGAGCGGGTACACCGGAATTACATTTCACTTCTGTCCAGTCTCCAGACTTATCAAACTCAATTTTTTCTCCGTTTGTGAAAATCACATCGTATGACTTGCTGAACAAATCACTGTCCAGTTTTGCCAAAGCTACTTTATGGCCTTTAAAATAAGTAGTGATAAAAGTCTGTGCCTTAGTAGGCAACTGTCCTACCTGAATCGGTTTTTCGTTATCTGCCATTGCCACGGTTGACACTGTAAACACACACACCAGTAAAAAAACTAACTTTTTCATAATGTTCTATTTTATAAGATGAATACTTTAATGATTTATTGTATTGCAAAAATGGGATGTAATTCTGAAAAGAATCTGAAGATTTCCCTTTTCCCGACAAAAAATCAAGAAACAATAGAAAAAATATGCACCCCCTTTTCAAAGGCATATGAAAGAGTAAGATGATAGGCCTTACAGATGGAATCTACCAAAGCCAGTCCAAGTCCTGTAGAACCTTCGGCTTTTCCTTCTTTATAGAAGCGTTCAAAAATACGGTTCTTATCCAGTGAAGCATCTCCGGTATTACTGATACGGAAAGAGGAAGCTGTAAAAGAAAGAGAAATAACTCCACCTTCCGTTACATGTACAAAGGCATTTTTCAGCAGATTGGTCAACAAGACAGTGGCCAGCGACTCACTCATTTCCAAACGGAAGCATTCTTCTACGTGTACTTCCACCTGTACATGACGATAGGCATATACCTCCTTGTAATCATCCAAATACTGCAAAAGCAGCTCATTCAGGCACAAAGATTTTACATCTGTAAACTGACGGTTCTCTATCTTACACAATAGCAACAACGACTTGTTCAGACGTGTCAGATTTTCAAGTGTCCGATGGGTTTTCATCAGTTCGGAGAGCTGTTTCTCGGTCAATGTTTCATCCTCCATCAGCATTTCCAGACGGTTGCGGCAAATAGCCAGTGGTGTCTGCATCTCATGTGAAGCATTTCCGATAAATAGTTTCTGCTGCTCATAAAGTTTCTCACTACGTTCTGAGAACATATTAGCCGCCTCGTTCAGTTTCCGGAATTCCACAATCCGAAGTGATTCATCGAGCGCTTTTTCCTTCGTTCCCAGGCGATAATCTTCCAGCCATTTCAACAAAGTGTAAAGTGGTCGCATATTGCGGTGGAACACCCAGGCATTAACCGCTAAAATCATCAAAAACAACAGTACATAAAGAAACACAATCAAGCCTAAAACAGCTCGCTGAAGGTCATATTTCTCAATGGTAGGGGTATAGACTACCAGTTCCATATATCCTCCATCTTCTTTCCGAAAGATGGTCATTAATATTCTGGCCGGCTCCGTCTCTCCTTTTTCGGTAATATATACCATCTCGTCCCGATAGGATATATTAGGATAGGAGGCTGCATATTCCGGAGTAACCTCATACAGAAAGTACTGGTTGTTCGAGCCGTTGCTCGTATCAGGCATCTGTTCTCCCGACAAGGAGCGGATAATCAATGACTCGGCGTAATCGCTTAAAGAGTCATCTACTTCGTCATTTACCTCCTCCATAATGGCCAGGTAAAACAATACCGCCCAACACGTCAGTATGACCACTAAAATGGTGGACATACGCCATATGACCAGATGCAGCAGTTTCATTCTTCTACCAGTTTATAACCTATACCATACACCGCTTTCAACTCAACCGTAGCACCAGCTTCCTTCAGGTGTTTACGCAGATTCTTAATCTGTGCATAGATAAAGTCAAAATTATCTACCTGGTCAATATGGTCTCCCCATACGGATTCGGCCAGTGTAGCTTTATTCACTAATCTGCCGGAGCGCAACATAAAATACAGCAGAATATCGTATTCTTTCCGGTTCAATTCCAACTCCTTCCCTCCGACCGCTACCTTAAAATGGTCTGGAATGATTTCTACGTTTCCATAACTTACCTTCTTCTCTCCCTCCCGCTGGTTACGGCGGAACAGACTCTTCAGCCGCGCATGGAGCTCTGCCAAATGATAAGGTTTAGGAAGATAGTCATCCGCTCCTAAATCCAGGCCCTTGACTTTGTCTTCCAAAGAATCTTTGGCCGACAGAATAATGACATTGGTCCGTTTTCCCAATGTATGCAACTCTTCCAGCAAATCAAGACCGGAACCGTCTGGCAACATTATATCCAGCAATATGCAGTCGTAGTCGTAATCTTCTATTTTACGAAGTGCCGTTTTATAATCCGGTGCCTGCGAAACGACATAATGTTCTTTCTCCAACGAACGGGTGGTAATTTCCCGCAAGTCAGCATCATCTTCAACAATTAATATTTTCATGGCATACAGTTTTTGAAAACAAAAAAAGCCATTCCGGATATCAAAATTATCTGGAATGGCCTGTTTGTATGATTATCTGAACAGACAGATGTCCTTATTCATTAAACCAGCGTACATAGCAGAAATCCTGACGGTGAGGCAGATCTTCATGTTTCGGGTACATACGATAAGCAACCTTAAAGCTTCCTGCATTCGACAAGCTGGCCACCGTTTCGAAAGTAAACAAGTTACCTTCACGTTTCACCATCTTCATCGGATTTACAGAATAGATATATTCATGGCCTTCAGCATTGGTGTAAGTAACTACTTGTTCAATACCCACAGCATCGTCCAATCCCTTTTCATCTACTACACAAGTAATCTTATAGTCTTTACCGCTTTCTACATTACCGTTGCACAATTCCTGACACTTATCGAATGAAACAATCTGGATTTCATCCCACTTGGCAGCCACTTCTTCTTTCCATGCAGCCACCTTCTTCACCTTTTCATAGTTGTTGGCTTCCAATGCATGGAAACGAGCAGCTTCCTTACCATAGAACTTAGCGAAGTAATCATCCAACTGACGCTTCATGGTATAGTGAGGAGCAACCTGAGCGATAGAGTTCTTGATTGTTCTTACCCATCCTTCAGAATATCCTTTCTTGTTTCTTGCATAATACAACGGCAGAATTTCTGTTTCCAGAATACTGTAAATAGTAGCAGCATCCAGCTGATCCTGATGTTCCTGATTCTGGTAAGTACGTTTTTCAGTCAATGCCCATCCAGCACCTTCACGGTAACCTTCCAGCCACCATCCGTCCAATACAGAGAAGTTAACCACACCATTCATCAAGGCTTTTTCACCAGATGTTCCGGAAGCTTCCAACGGACGAGTCGGAGTGTTCATCCAGATATCCACACCAGATACCAAACGACGAGCCAGCTTCATATCGTAGTTTTCCAAGAAAATAATCTTTCCTAAGAATTCCGGACGGTTAGAGATTTCAATAATTTTCTTGATCAATCCCTGACCAGCGCCATCATGCGGGTGAGCCTTACCAGCAAACAAGAACTGAACCGGATAGTCAGGATTGTTTACAATCTTAGCCAAACGATCCAAGTCTGTGAACAATAAATGTGCACGCTTGTAAGTAGCAAAACGGCGGGCAAAACCAATCAGCAAAGCATTCGGATTAATCTTATCCATTAAAGATACCACACGTGACGGATCTCTCTGATTCTTCAGCCATGTATCCCGGAACTGATTACGGATATAATCAATCAATTTATTCTTCAAAGCCACACGAGTCTTCCAGATTTCTTCATCAGGTACGTTGTAGATACGTTCCCAGATTTTCGGATTTGACTGGTCGTGCATGAAGTTCTTGTCAAAGTATTTATTATACAACGATTTCCATTCAGAAGCACACCAAGTAGGGAAATGGACACCGTTAGTCACATAACCTACATGATTTTCTTCAGGGAAATAGCCTTTCCAGATTCCAGAGAACATTTCCTGAGAAACCTTTCCGTGCAACCAGCTTACACCGTTCACTTCCTGACAAGTGTTACAAGCAAATGTAGACATACAGAAACGTTCGTTCGGATCACCTGGATTGATACGTCCCAAATCCATCAAATCCTGCCAGCTGATTCCCATACGCTGCGGATAACCGCCCATGTACTTACCGAACAATCCTTCATCAAAATAGTCATGCCCAGCCGGAACCGGAGTATGTACAGTATACAGAGAAGAAGCACGAACCACTTCCAATGCTTCATCAAATGACATTCCACTTTCTACGTAGTCACACAGGCGCTGTACATTACATAATGCCGCATGCCCTTCGTTGCAGTGATATACATCTTTCTTAATACCCAGTTTCTTCAGCAACAGCACACCACCGATACCCAGCAAGATTTCCTGCTTCAAGCGGTTTTCCCAGTCACCACCATACAGCTGGTGAGTAATAGAACGGTCGAATTCGCTGTTCATTTCATTGTCTGTATCCAACAGATATAATGGCACACGTCCTACATTTACTCTCCACACATATGCATGTACGTAATAGTTCAAGTAAGGAACATCCAATACCATCGGCTGTCCATCAGCATCTTTTACGCGTTCCAAAGGCAAACTACCAAAGTTCTGAGCTTCATAGTTAGCAATCTGCTGACCGTCCATTGAAAGACTCTGTGTGAAGTAGCCGTAACGGTACAAGAAACCGATACCACACATATCCACATTACTGTCTGAAGCTTCTTTCAGGTAGTCACCGGCCAAAATACCCAGACCACCAGAATAGATTTTCAGTACGTGAGTCAAACCGTATTCCATACAGAAATAGGCTACAGACGGACGATTCTTGTCTGGTTCTACAGACATATATTCAGTAAATCTATCATAGATTGCATTAATCTTACCCAACATTTCCTTATCTACAGACAGAGCTTCCAGCTTTTCGTAGTTAAGACGTTCCAGCAAAGCAACCGGATTCTGTCCTACCACCTGCCACAACTCAGGGTCCAGCTCTTTAAACATTTCTGTAGCATCATCATTCCATGCCCACCAAATGTTACGAGCCATCACTTCCAGCATCTTCAAAGATTCCGGGATGCGAGATTTCACATTAATTTCTCTCCAAACAGGAGTATTAGCATAGTTTGTTTTGATTTTCATATCACTAATGTTTATAAGTTCATTTTTGTTTATAAGATTTGCAACGTTCTTTTGCTTTACGCAAAGCCACGTCGTATGCTTCATAGTAATAGCGTATAAAATGTTTCCACAAAGCCTTTTCTGCAATGTCGGCCGCATTTTTCCGAATTATCTGTACTTCAGATTCCGGCAATTTAGCAAATTCGGTAATCGTATCACGAATTACGTCTGCCACTTCCGAATAATTGTAGTCAGTACGATGAATAACTTTTACACCGTCTTCCAATGTACCGGAGTGGCCTTTCAATGAATTTACCCACAAACCGAATCCTGCCAGATCCGTCGTAATAGCAGGTACCTTGAATGCCACACTTTCCAATGGAGTATAGCCCCATGGCTCATAATATGACGGATATACGCTCAAGTCTGCTCCTATAATCAAATCGTAATAGGTTTCATTCAATATTCCGTCGTTGCCATCCAGATAGCAAGGCACAAATATAACCTTTACTTTTGACTCTGGGGAGTTAGACATGTTCAAATACTTCAACATATCCAATACCTGGTCATGGCTCATATTATGCAACCAATGCGTAATAAAGGGACATTCCAATGGTGTATTGTAATCCTCATCACTTTCCAAGCGTTGCTTCAAGTCTTCACGGGCATCGCCTACCCATCCCGGTACATTGATAAAAGCCACGACTTCACGGTTCAGGCTCTTTTTACGTGTCAAACGGTTCAACGCTTCCAAATATACGTTTATACCCTTATTTTTGAATTCATAACGACCGCTTGTTCCTACAATCAGCGTATCATCGCCCAAATGAGTACCCAGCAACTTGTTAGCCAAATTCAGCAACAAAGCACGGGCATATTTTCTTTTCTTTTCAAACTCTTCTCCTTTGGGAACAAAATCATCTTCAAATCCATTCATCAGGACTACGTCCGCCTCTTTATCCAACAATTCCTTACATTCATTGTTGGTAATATCGCTGACTGTAGTAAAACAATCTACATGATGGGCTGTCTGCTTTTCAATAGAGTGCTTTGACTCTACATTCAGCTCACGGGACATTTGGTCACCGTTATAAGCAAACAAGTAATCATAGAGAGGTTTGTTATTTCCTGCAATGGAACGCCCGATAGTAGTAGCGTGCGTAGTGAAGATTGTAGCAATTTCCGGAACGTGTTTTTGCAAGTATAGTGCGCCAAGACCGGTCATCCATTCATGAGCTTGATATATGACCTTATCGCTCATTGTCAGGTTGTAACGATAAAAACTTTCAACTACTTTTCCCGCAGCATACGAGAACATAGAAGCTTCATCATAATCTCCATAAGCATGCAAGGAATCTACTTGAAAATCGATCCATGCCTGAGTATATATCTCATTTTTATCCTTATAGAAAGGAGTAAAATCGACTAAAATAGCAATCGGCTTACCTGGAATATTCCAACGCCCTACGCGTACTTTCAAATCATCTTTCTTGATTGCATGCTCTCTCCATGCCTGAAGAAGTTTTGAATCTTCCACAAACAACGGATTTTCCTTACCCGACCAGAAATCTGGTCCTATAAAAAAAATTCGATCAGGGAAAGTATTCTGCAAGGTTTTTGCTCTTGTAGACAATACAGTGTATATGCCACCCACTTTATTACATACTTCCCAACTGGATTCGAAAATATAATCAGGTGTTAGTAACTGTTTCATCATCGTCTCATTAATATCTTCTAAATCAGCCGCGAATATACAAAAAATATTTAATCGGAAGAAAAAAAAGGAAAGTTTTGTATTGCTACACTAATTTATGCCTGCCAATAGTAACGAAAAGATACAGAGATGTTTCTTTTTCAATACGATACGAAATCATATTCCACCATAGAATCATACATAAAAAAGTCCCCGCTGTACACTAACAAAGAGTGTGCAGCGGGGCAAAGTAAATAAATTAAAAAGAATTTTGAAGATTATGCCAAAGCAGATCCCATCAAGAAGGTAGCAGCCAAAGCTACGATTGCATACAATTCAGGGAATACGGCCAAAATCAATGTATTACCGAATACGTTGTGTCCCTGTCCGATAGCTGCGATACCATTGGCACAAACTTGTCCCTGACGGATAGCTGAGAACAAAGCTACCAAGCCCAAGCCAATACCTGAACCCAATACGGCACAGGCCTGAATACCGGTAATTTCTGGAGTCAGTACACCAAAAATACTTTGGAACATAAAGTAACCGGCAAATCCATACAAACCCTGAGTACCAGGAAGAGCTGTCAATACCAGGAAGTTACCAAATGCACTGTCGTTCTTTTTCAATGCACCGATAGATGCGTTACCTGCAATGGTTACACCATACGCACTACCAATACCAGACAAACCTACCATAATTGCGATGCCAATATAGGCAATCAAAAGATTCATTTCCATAATTATTTGTTTTTTAGTTTTTAATACTTTGTTTATTAATTTTTGAAAGGATTATATTCCTTTCCTCCTCCTTCGTATCCGGCATTCTTGAAAAATTCCACGAAGGTCAAACGCATCGGATGTACCATGGCTCCCAACACGTTCATAAAGATATTGATGGCATGGCCGATAACAAAGATCAATACCATCACAATCGGACCAGCAATTACGTTGTCCGGACTCATACCTACCGCCAGACTGTTAAACACACTGGCCAAGATACCACCTGAAAGTCCTAAGGCAAACAGGCGGACATACGACAGAATATCACCTAACAGACCCGTAGCCATATTGTAGCTATCCCACAATCCCAAACCGATATTCACAAAAATATTCTTGTCAGGACTGTTATACAGATAAGCCATCAAGCCTCCTATAGCCAATAATATCAGATGTACTGTTCCTCCCATTGCCATCAGTCCGGGAGCTGCAAAAGCCACTGCCGTGCTGACCAGAATCAGAATCCAGCCAATAGTCGCAATCGCATACTTCACACCAAACTGAATAGTCTGGTTTACCGCCTTCAGTATCATACCAAAAATAATCTGCACACCTCCCAAAATCAGAGAAAGGTTGAACATTTGCTGGTTGTCCAGCGAAATGGTTTCCTTTAACGTCTGGAAGAAAGGAACCTGAATGTCATACAAATTAAACCCAAAGCATGTACCCGTGAGTAAACCGCAAACCATTGTCGAAGCTCCTAAAATCTGCACCAATGTCAGGATGGGCTTCATTGAGGCGCTCAGTTTCTTGGCAAACAGACGATACAAGGTTACTGCCAATAACATGAACAAGCCATAACCGGAATCGCCCAGACAGAGACCGAAAAACAACATAAAGAACGGAGCAAAGAACGGTGTCAAGTCCAGTTCATTATATTTCGGCAGCATATACAGACGCATGATAGGCTCAAACAGTCTGAAGAAGCCTTTGTTTTCCAACAGGATAGGCACATCATCCTCCGGTGTCGGAGCAGCCGTTTCATAATATACCTCCTGTGTACGAAGGTATTCGGTCATTTCCGGCAGACGTTCCGAAGGAATCCATCCTTCCAGCAACATCAGTTTATTGTCGGCCAAAGCATCCGTGCTGAGTACGACTTTCGAAAATTCAATCTGAGAATGTACCTGATGCTGGGCAGCCTTCAAATCTGAAATCACCGTTGCAGCCAAGTCTTTCAATTTTTCTTGAAGAGCTGTCTGCTGTGCTTTCAAATCGGCCACCTTCGCTTGCAAGGCTGAAAATGAACTATCCGGCAACTTAGCCGTTTCTACTTCCAGTTCCGGCAACACCATTCCTTTTGTCACAGTGACAAAATACATCTTCGAGCCAATCCGGTTGATGACCGTTGCGTGATACAAGTCTACCCATTCCGGCTTAAACTGCTTTTCGGAGCAAATATAAAAGCCCATCTGATAGCCAGCGTTACGCAAACGGGATATATTTTGTGGATCAAAATCACCCCATGGTTCCAACGCAGCCAATTCTTTCTCAGCAGCCTGTACACGATGCGTAAGCTGCTGTGACTGTTGCAACAACTCATCAGTCTGTTTTAAGGCTTGCTCTCCTTTGGCTGCATCTCCTTCACGCACTTCGGCAGAAGCAGTTTCCATGCCCTGCAGCAATTTGATAGCCGCAGCATAACGTGCAGACAAACGAATGCTTTCCTGCAAAGCCGCATTCTCAGCACCTCCCTGTGCTTTTGTGGCTACATGTACCACTCCCAGGCCACGGATATTTTTCAAAAAGCAATCATACTCTTTATGGTATACCAAAAAAGTAACTTTTGTCATTTTTGCAATCATTCTTCCGCCTCCTTTCTTTTCTCCTGGATAGACTTCAAAATCTTTTGAGAGGATTTTGACAAGTTTTCCTCGTCTTCCATAAAACGTTTGATTTTCCGCAAAGCGTCCTGATAACCCGGAATCTGCACTTTCTCAAAAAGGTTTACTTTCTGAGTTGTTTTTTTACGCGCATGTTCCAGCAAGTCCAACTTGGCAAGAGCAAACTCTCTTTCAATGGCAGTCTGGGCAAGTTTTTTCAATAAATGAATACCGTCGGCATACCACTTCGGGCTACAGAACAAACTAAATGGCCGGATATCAAACTCCACCTCATCCAGCAACGGAACCCGGACACCCGCAATCTTCCGCACACCCAGATGCACATCTTTCACCCTTACCAATGAAGCATCAAACTCATTCCAAAGGGCATGCATGTGCTCGTATGACGAAATTTGCGTTTCCAGTTGTTCCTCCAGTTCGGCAGCTTCTTCCTTGCAGCGTTTCACTTCCATGCGCAGGGCACTCTCCTTATTCTTAATGATAGGGAGCGTACGCACACGGACCTTCAGCTGCTTTTCAAGCTGTTGCAAAGAGGTCTTGTTATACTGAAATTTTATTGCCATTTTAAAGTCTTATAATTTTATTTCTTCCAATACTGATCTACGAACTCTTTCTTGATGTTCACTTCTTCCGGCTTAAAGTATTTGCTGAACAAGCCCCAGGTTACATCCAACATTTCTGTCGTATTCAAGTTCACATCAATAGCCAGCAGCTGGTTGGCATAATCCTTGGCAAAAGCCAACGCACGTTCGTCGTAATTGGTCAGGTCGAAACCGTTTTCCATCTTCGTCTTGGCATTCGCAGCATCGGCATACAGACGTACGGCCGCATTCATCACCTGCGGATGATCTTTACGTGTCTTCTTACCACTTACCAGCTGTTTCAAACGTGACAACGAACGGAACGGGTCGACAATTACCTTACCAATGTCACTGTCACGACGCAGGAAGAGCTGACCTTCTGTGATGTAACCGGTATTATCCGGAACTGCATGAGTAATATCACCACCGGAAAGAGTAGTCACCGCAATGATGGTGATAGAACCACCGCTCGGGAACTGTACAGCCTTTTCGTAAATCTTAGCCAAATCAGAATACAAAGAGCCCGGCATAGAATCCTTTGACGGAATCTGGTCCATACGGTTAGACACGATAGCCAACGCATCGGCATACGAAGTCATATCAGTTAACAGTACCAATACCTTCTGGTTATGTTCTACCGCAAAATACTCAGCCGCAGTCAATGCCATATCCGGAATCAACAGACGTTCTACCGGCGGATTTTCTGTCGTATTCACAAAGCTGATGATACGATCCAGCGCACCAGCATTCGAGAATACATTCTTAAAGTAAAGGTAGTCATCGTTTGTCATACCCATACCTCCCAGGATAATCTTGTCTGTCTCTGCACGCAGAGCTACGTTCGCCATTACCTGGTTAAAAGGCTGGTCAGGGTCTGCAAAGAACGGAATCTTCTGTCCGGATACCAGTGTATTGTTCAAGTCGATACCGGCAATACCCGTAGCAATCAGTTCAGACGGCTGTTTACGACGTACCGGATTCACTGACGGACCACCAATTTCCACTTCAGTACCTTCTACTTCCGGTCCCCCGTCAATCGGTTCACCGAAAGCATTGAAGAAACGTCCGGCCAGCTGGTCACTCACTTTCAGCGTAGGAGACTTGCCCAAGAATACCACCTCTGCATTGGTCGGAATACCTTCCGTACCTTCAAATACCTGCAGGGTCACTTCATCTCCGGCAATCTTCACCACCTGCGCCAGCTTGCCGTTCACCATAGCCAGTTCGTCATAACCAACCCCTGTTGCTTTCAGCGAACAGGTAGCCTTGGTTATCTGGCTAATCTTTGTATATATTTTTTGAAAAGCTTTTGTCGCCATTTTCTACCCATTTATTGATTTCACTTATTTTACTTTTCTTTCGGCAACCAGCTCCTGCAACTGTTTCTGGAATTCCACATATTGCGGAGAACGGAACTGTGCATAGTTCATCTGCTTGCAGATATTGATCATCTTCTTGAAGAAGTCCATTACTTCTACGAAATTATCAAAGCTGAAATCGGTATGGCAAATGTCAATCACCATATTTACGATTTCTTCCTGACGTTCCATCGGAGTCACTGCATCCACTTCATCAAAGGCATCCTGCTGCAAAATGACAAAGTCAATCAGTTCTGACTTCCAGAAAATCACGTGATATTCTACAGGCACACCGTCATCACCCAAGATGTTAATCTGTTCGGCAATTTCCTTACCACGCAACAGACGAGTCTTCAGTTCAGTCACCTTACCCGTCCATTCTGCGTTGATATGTTCTGTGATATACGCTTCAAATTCAGGATACTCCAGATACTTAGAATAAGAATCAATCGGGTTTACAGCCGGATAACGTTTACGGTCTGCACGTTCCTGTTCCAATGCATAGAAACAGCGGGCTACTTTCTTCGTATTTTCTGTCACCGGTTCCTTCAAGTTACCTCCGGCAGGTGATACGGTACCGATAAAAGTAATAGATCCCGTCGCTCCATTGTTCAGATGTACATATCCTGCACGGCCATAGAAGTTAGAAATAATCGCTGAAATATCCATCGGGAAAGCATCCGGTCCAGGAAGTTCCTCCATACGGTTAGACATTTCACGCAAAGCCTGTGCCCAACGTGAAGTAGAGTCGGCCATCAGCAAAACTTTCAATCCCATAGCACGGTAGAACTCGGCCATTGTCATGGCAGTATACACAGATGCCTCACGAGCCGCAACCGGCATGTTAGAAGTATTTGCTACAATGATGGTACGTTCCATCAATTTACGTCCTGTATGCGGGTCGACCAGTTCCGGGAACTCTGTAAAGATTTCTACCACTTCATTGGCACGTTCACCACAAGCCGCGATAATTACGATGTCAGCTTCCGCCTGTTTGGAGATGGCATGCTGAAGCACTGTCTTACCCGTACCAAATGGTCCCGGAATAAATCCAGTACCTCCTTCTACAATCGGGTTCATTGTATCAATCACACGTACACCCGTTTCCAGCAGTTTGTAAGGACGCGGTTTCTCCTTATAATTGGTCATGGCTTTCTTTACCGGCCATTTCTGAATCATATCTACCGGGATGTCATTACCCTCTGCATCTGTAAGTACAGCTACGGTATCTTCAATGGTATACTCTCCTTCCTCTACTATGGATTTTACTTTATACGTTCCCTGCAATTGGAAGGGTACCATGATTTTCAACGGCTGATGGTTTTCTTCCACTTCTCCCAGCCAGGCAGACGGTCCCACTTCATCACCCGCTTTTACAATAGGCTTGAACAGCCATTTCTTTTCCTTGTCCAGCGGATAAGTATACTGACCACGTTTCAGAAATACTCCCTCCATTTTATCGAGGTCATTCTGCAACCCGTCATAATTCTTCGAAAGCATGCCAGGTCCTAATGTCACTTCCAGCATGTGGCCTGTAAATTCAGCTTCCGCACCCACTTTCAGTCCACGTGTACTTTCAAAAACCTGCACATACACATTCTTTCCTACCACCTTGATTACTTCGGCCATCAGGCGGTCACCTCCGGTCGAGATGTAGCAGATTTCATTCTGTGCCACCGGACCGTCGACTGTCAATGTAACCATATTGGCGATTACGCCTAAAACAGTTCCTTTTGTTGCCATTCTATTTTATTTTTACTATTTTCTAAACTCTTCCGGAATCTGTACCTCTTCCTTCAGATGCTGAATCATCTGGCGGAACAGTTCATTTCCTTTTTCTTTGTCCAGTGAAATCCATCGTTCAATCATTTCCAACTGTAAGAGGAAAACGAACAAACGCTCTACCGTGAAATAATTAAAGAACGACTCATCCTCCAGCCATTTCCAGGCCAGCATGTCTGTCTTCTTTTCACGTTCCACCAGTTCCTCCATTTCTGCAATGCGCTGCAATTCTTCCATATAAGTCAACTGTTCCCCCAATCCGAAATCACGGGCATTCGAGGTTCTCAGTTGCTCACACACTTCCGTGTCTCCCACAATCCGGGGAGCCACTTCCATCTTGTATTTGCGCAAAATAAAAGCAGAGAGGATATTGTTCACATTCAGACTAAACTCAAACCAACGGCTTATGAAACGATTTCCACATCTCATGGCATACGCATAATAGGCAGCCGCCAGCACCTCCTCTGCCACGAAGTGCTCCTCACCTGAATTTTGCAGATACAAAGCGATGAAATCATACAAGTAAGAAGGGAACTTTTTCTCGCAAGCATCTCCTTGGCGAACAGCCTCTATCAGAAGCAGCAATTCTTCCGCCGAGAAGTTACCTCGTTCATCAATTCCCGCATCTTTGTCCTTTAAAAGTTTCAACAGATTTACATTATCAAATTTCAGGTAAAACAAATCTATCAGCTTTTTGTCTTTATCAGACAGAGAAGGATAAAGTTCAGATTTAAAGTTTTCAACGGTATAACTCAGTTTGCCATCATCCAATGACACAGACGGCAAACCAGCTACCAGATAATAATAGTTGCTCATGCCACTGGATTAAAACAACATTTTGACTAACTGAGGACGAAGGAATTCCTTGAAATAGTTCTCAAATTCTTCCTCTCCAAAATTTACTTTATAGGAACCATCCGCAGGCGAAATAGAGAATAACATCTTCATTCCGTTCACCTGATTAATAGTTACCCCTTTATCCAGCAAAGCTTTTGCCTTAGCTGTAAAGTATTTTTTCAGACTGTCCGCATCTTTCACCGAAATTTCAATCGGTTCATTTGCTGACCATTTTTCTGCCAGTGCCAAAATAAATTTATAAAGGAACTCTTTGTCGGCAGTAAATCCTTTTACCGTTTCTTCTACAGCCTGATTAGTCAGCAAGTTTGCCACTTCCGTCTTCAATGCATTGACAGCTTGTCCGGCAAAAAGTTTCAATTCCGATTTAGTGTTCTCATTCAATTCGTCAGCTGATTTCTTTGCTTCAGCCAATATAGACTCAGCCTGCTTTTTTGCATCTTCAATCAGTTTTTCCGCCTGAGCCTGAGCCTCGCTCACAAGGCGTTGAGCTTCCTCATTTCCTTTTTCCACCCCTTCACGGTAGATTTTATCAGTTAGCTCTTGAATCTTGTTTTCCATGATGAATTTATATTTATTAAAGATTACTGCATTTATATGAGGTTTTTAAAACCGCCCAAATATAGCAACTTTTTTATTCAAAGCAACTAAATTCATCATGAATATTGTCTGAAATATCGCTAAAAGCAGCTCAGGTTACATTATTGTATACTGAAGCGAAACCTTATCCAGAAACGTACAGGCACAAAAAAGCCCTGAAGCGTTTCCGCCTCAGGGCCTCTGTTAAAACGGCGACTACCTACTCTCCCACTTGCGCAGTACCATCGGCGTGACGAAGCTTAACTTCTCTGTTCGGAATGGGAAGAG